>ERZ1026960.6-NODE-6-length-147475-cov-12.660589_pt1 | contig 147475 bp, 133 predicted proteins | sample MGYA00519458_ERZ1026960 | MGnify/ENA primary metagenome ERZ1026960 (study PRJEB26926, sample SAMN06164516) | human gut metagenome | biome: ENVO:00009003; feature: ENVO:2100002; material: ENVO:00002003 | host: Homo sapiens | place: USA | collected 2012 ...
ACCCCTATGTCGTGCGTGAGAGGCACGTATCCTAACCCTTAGATGAATCCACCGTGTCGGTTTTGTGGTGCAAAGATAACGCCTTCTTTGAAAACTGCAAAATTTTCCTGCAAAAACTATGATTTTTTTTCATAATGCACACAGCTACACGCATTTTAGCTATCTTTACACGAAATACAACACGTCCCGACAAATGAAACGCATCAAAACAGCAATCCTGCTCGCAACAGCAGCGGTGGCAGTCACGGCCTGCAACAGGAAGCCCGTCGTTCCGGAATTCGGCATGTTGCCGATCGACACGCTGCTCGGCACACAAGACAAGGGCTGCAACATAGAATACCGCTTTGCCACGATCGGCAATGCCGGAAAATCGGCAGCACTGGAGGCCATCGAAAAAGCGAATATCGAATATTTCTTCGAGTTGGAGGAGTTCGCCGGTACGGCACGCCAGGCCGCGGACTCGGCCATCCTGCAGGTCGCCGCGGACATCGTACTGCCCGAAGGGATGTCACAGGGCATGGGCGCCTACGAAATCTCCGTCGAAAGCGAAGGCTCCGTGCAGGACACGCTCGTTACCTACTCGATCTCCCGGTGGAGTTTCACGGGCGGGGCGCACGGCATGTACGGCATCGAATACCATACCTATTCGATCACAGACGGATACGAACTCTCGCTGGCAGACCTGTTCACGGCCCCGCAATTGCTCGGCATGGAGAAACTGCTCCGCGAGAAACTCTACGCCCAATACGGGACGGACAACGACGAAGGGCTGGCCGAACAGGGCTTCTTCCCGGAATACATCGCCCTGACGGAAAATTTCCAGATCACTCCCGAAGGCATCACCTTCTATTACAACCCCTACGCGATCGGATGCTATGCACTCGGGGCCGTCGAAGTGGCGATAGGCCGCGAGGAGCTGGAGCAGTTCTGACATCCGGGCGGGACGCCGCCCCGGCGTATCCGGGCTCACGCCCCTACATTCCCGGAACCCGCACCCCGGGACAATAAAAAAAGGCCGGAGTCTCACGACTCAGACCTTTTTCTTTTGTCGGGGAACCACCCCCTTCAAAAATGAGGTACAATCGGAGGTATTCGACTTTCGGACGAGCACCGCCCTTCGAGTCTTAGTAACGGATTGCCGTTACAACCTGCCGATTTCCTCAACCAACCTAAAACTACTAACCTAAATGAACCTTAAAACTTCACTGCAAAGATACGTGCCATTTTTGAATTATGCAAATATTTTACGAATATATTAAATATATTTAACAATTTGGTAACATTAGCCCGTCAAAAAGGGCTCAGGAGGCTTCCAGGAAGCATTCGGGCAGAATGTTAAAGATAACGGAACGCCCTTCGGCGACAAAAAACCGGGGTTTGGAAAAGCTAATTTCAGGTAGACCACCATGCTCCCGATGCTGACAAAATTCTAAAGTCCGCACCGTCGGCCGGGAGGGGAAGGGCACAAAAAAAGGAAACCCGGTATTCCGATGGAATACCACAGTTTCCTCACCAACCTAAAACTACTAACCTAAATGAACCTTAAAACTTCACTGCAAAGATAAGGTGAAAAAACATGCCGTGCAAGTTTTTATTAAAAAAATTTTCGAATTTTTTGATATTTTTTAATAAGTCGCTTGCATTCAGTTATCTAATAACATGTAAACATGCAAGATAGCCGGGTACCGCCTATCCCGGGTGATCGAAAATATTTTTTCATATTCTGCGCAGTATTCCCCTCCGGCGCACATTTATATAAAACGGAACACGATAAAAATGGAGTGCACATACCCTGAGCGGGGATAAATCACTACCTTTGTACGATGGACAAGAAGCTACGCGTTACCCTGAACGTGAGAATACAGCATCCCGGCAGCGGGATGCCGCGGCAGGAATTTTGCGGCCGGTTGCGTACGGCCGCAGCGACAACGACGCCTAAAACCCTAATTTACCAATGACGGTATCACTGATCATCTCCACCTACAACTGGCCGCGGGCCCTCTACCTGTGCCTGGACAGCGTAATGCAACAAACGGCCATGCCCACGGAAATCCTGATCGCCGACGACGGCTCGGGTATCAGCACCCGCGATGTCGTCCGCCATTTCGAGGCGGTGTCGCCCGTCCCCATCCGGCACATCTGGCACGAGGACAAGGGGTTCCGCCTTGCCATGATCCGCAACAAAGCCATCGCGGCGAGCCGCTGCGAATACATCATACAGATCGACGGCGACCTGATCCTGCAACGCAACTTCATCCAGGATCACATGATCTTCGCACAACGGGGCTGCTACGTCACCGGGTCGCGGGGCATCATCACCGAAATGCTCACCCGCAAGGTGCTCAGCGGGGAGATCACCTCGCTCACGCCACTGATGCGGGGCGTGCGCAACAGCAACAACGTCATCCGCATCCCGCTCATGGCATTCCTCTACCGGACGCTGGGCCCCACCCGCTTCGTCAAAGGCTGCAACATGGCCTTCTGGCGCAACGACCTGATCCGCGTCAACGGTTACGACGAATCGTTCTGCGGCTGGGGACGCGAAGATTCCGAACTAGCGATCCGCCTCGACAACAGCGGCGTGCGCCAGCGGTGCATGAAGTTTCGCGGCGTGGTCTTCCACCTCCACCATGGCAAATGCGAGCGCAACAGCCTCTCGGCCAACGAGGAACGTTACCAGCAAACCATCCGTGAACACCGCACCCGCTGCGAAACCGGGCTTGCACGCCACTTGGCAACAACGGAACAGACCCGCGTCCCCGAAACCGAGGTAAAAATCGCCGTTCCCGCCGGCACGGGCCATTGATCCCGGGACAGAAACATCCGGCCCTGGAAACGGCATCCATAAACGTCAGGCCGCCCCGGTCGGGGCGGCACTGACGTTTTCTATCGGCGGCGGAATTTTTCCAGCAGGGGATAATAATGCAACTGCCGGCGCAGTTTCCATTTGCGCACCAGGTTCAGGGGCTTGCGTTTCAGCCCCGCATGCCCCCGCACGATATAATCGTCCACGGCATCGAGCACCCGCGCCGAACAGCGGCAGTCGCGGTGCGGTTCGTGGTGCATGGTGTAGCTGCGGATCTCCCCCATCAACCTCTCCGGCCGCGTCAGGGCACGCTCGATGGCCGGGCCGACGGCCTCCGGCGTATCGACGTCGATCAGATGAGGCCCCGGATGCGAATTGCGGAACGTCACGACCGGCTTGTCGAGGAACATGAATTCGAGGATGATCGACGAACTGTCGCACAACATCACGTCGGCCTGCTGCAGAAGCGGCATCTTGTCGGAACCCTCATAAAATATGACGTTCTCGTTCTCCTCCGCAATACGTTTATAGCCGGCTATGATCCCGGGGTCGGTCAGCTTGGGATGGAACGTGATGACCCAGTCCCACGGATGGGTTTTGGCCAGACGGTCGATCTCCGCCATCAGATGGGGCGCCGAACAGACATTGCGCGTGAAGGTCGGGGGGTAAAGAATCACCGGATGGTCATTCTGCGGTTTGCGCTGCACTTCGGGCGAGAAATAGGTGTCGGCTTTGGGCCAGCCGGTCTCGTAGACCCGGAAGAAGCCGTATTTCTTTTCCAGTTCCTTGAAATAAGGCGTGCTGCTCGGCCCCTGCGTACAATAGATGTCGAACCATCCGCGCACCGTGAAGTGGTCGTCGACGGCCTCGATCCGCTTCTGAATCGCATAGCCGTGGAAAAGCGCCACCTTCACGCCCGGGATAAAATCGGGGATATAATTGCCCGGTGCAAAAACCGCGACCGGGTTATAAGCGACCGCCTCCCGGATTGTCCCCAACCGCACCTCGCCCTCTTCGAGCACGACGGGACACCCCTCTTCGATAAACCAGGCCGCCTCGCCTCCGCGGCGGCGGATCTCATGTTCCAAAGGCCTCAGGATCGAATAGGCATAAGGCAAAGTAACGTACAACAGGTATCTTTTCATCGTTCCAGGTTTAGGTTACAACATTCAGCGGTTCAGTGCGCCAGCCGCCGCTTCAGGCTCTTTCCCCAGCGCATCAGGGTCGAGACGGCGAGCACCCCGGGGCGCATCCACCGCCGCCTGTCCATCCTCAGCAGCAACCGGTCGCAACGGCTGAAGAACCCTCCCAACTCCGCGCGGTAGCGTCCGGCCTCCGCATTGATCCCGCGGGCAAACTCCGTACCGCCGGCCCACGGGTTGTGGCTCTTGCGCAGGTAGACCAGGTACCAGCGCATTTTGTTAAGCAGCAGGTAGAACTCCAGCCGGTCACCGAGGATATCCCGGTGCCGCACCAGCTCGGCACGCACCGCCTCGCTGAATTTAACGCAGTAGCCGATATCGAGCGGCGAACGGTTGGCCGACCCGCCGCGCTGCACATACCCGTAGCCCACGTAGTCGATAAACCGGACGCGCGGCTGCTGGCAGCCGATCTGGATGTTGAGCAGGCTGTCTTCCCCCAGCCGCAGCGGATAATGGCGCAGCTCCTTTTCGAACAGCGCACGGCGGTAAAGCCGTCCCCAGACATTCACCGATATTCCGTGGTGGAGCGAAGCGACGAGGAAATCCAGCCCTTGCATGTCCGATGTGCGCATCTCGCGCCTGGGCGCTTCGTAGGTCTTGCAGATACGTTTGTAATCGCAGCATACGATATCGTACCCACCGTTTTCCCCGATGGCCGCCACCAGTTTCTCCAGCATGCGGGAGTCCCAGACGTCGTCGCCGTCGAGAAAACAGATGTAGTCGCCCTGTGCATGGCGGATACCCGTCTCACGGGCCCTGGCAGTTCCCTGGTTGACAGTCCTTACTACGACGATGCGCGCGTCGCGCTCCGCGTGGCGGCGTGCCACGGCCTGCGAACCGTCCGTCGACCCGTCATCGACGACGATAGCCTCGAAATCCCCGTACGTTTGCCGTCCGACCGAATCGAGGCAGGTATCGAGATAGTTTTCCAGGTTGTAAACCGGAATAATGACCGATACCGCGGGCTTTGATTTTTCCCTTTCCTCCATCTATGCAATCCAATTTATCGCTTTCACGATCCGGCTGCCGGCTCCGTCGTAAAAATCCATGTTTCTGTATAATATCCCTTTATCGTGCCAGACGCCGCCGCAAACTGGTACGCCAGCGCAATCCTGTCGTCAGCATGACGACGACCGGGCGCATGACCCGGTAACGGTCGAGATCCAGCAAAAGCATCCGTGCCCGCGAATAGCGCGCCCTGAGCTCGTCCCGGTAACGGCCGGCCGATTCGCGCAGGTCGCAGACAAACGGCCGGTTCCCGACCCACGGGCTGCGGCTTTTGCAGACATAGACCGAATACCAGCGCACCTTATTCAGCAGCGCATAAAATTCGGCCTGCCCCCGAAGCGATTCGCCGTGCCGTTGTAACTCCCGTTCCACAATACTACAAAATAAGCAGCAGTAATCAAAATCGAAACTTCGGTGATTGGACGACGACGGCCGCTGCACGTAATCATATCCCACGTAATCGATGAAATGAACGCGGGGAAGGCGGCAAGCGATCTGGATGTTGATCATCGTATCCTGCCCTAGCCGCAACGGATGGTGGTTCAATCCGTTATCGAAAAGTTCCCGCCGATAGAGTTTGCCCCAGAGGGTCACCCAGATCGAATGGCGAAGCGTCGCCTCGAGGAACTCGAGCCCTTCCATATCCTCCGTCCGGGATTCACGGTAGATCGCCTGGTAGGTCTTGCAGACCCGCTTGAAATTACAGCATACGATATCGTACCCGCCATTCTGCCCAATCGAGGCGGTCATCTCCTCCAACATGCGCGGCTCCCAAAAATCGTCGCCGTCGAGGAAAGCGATGTATTTTCCCTGCGCCCGGGCAATACCCGTCTCGCGGGCACGCGCAACGCCCCGGTTCGGGGTGCTCACCACGATGATCCGCGGATCGCGCTCAGCATAGCGACGCAGAAGCCCGGGCGTACCATCCGTGGAACCGTCGTCCACGACGATGGCCTCGAAATTCCCGAGTGTCTGCGCCAAAACCGATTGCAGGCACGTATCGAGATACCCTTCCAGATTGTAAGCGGGGATGATTACAGAGACCTCGGGAGAGGGTAACTTGCTTAAAGATTCGTTCATTTATTTTATGTAGTTTGTTACTGCTTCTGCGATACGTTCGCCGTCCAAGGCGGCAGAGATGATGCCCCCGGCGTAACCGGCACCTTCACCTGCGGGGAAGAGCCCCGCGGTATGGGGATGCATGAGCGTCACGGGGTCGCGCGGAACCCGGACGGGCGACGAGGTGCGAGACTCGACGCCCACCACGATGGCTTCGTTCGTCACAAATCCCCGCATCCGCCGCCCGAAGGTGGCGATCCCCCGGCGCAGCCCCTCGCCGATAAACGAGGGCATCCACTCGTCGAGCCGCGAAGGGATAATACCAGGGATATAGGAGGTCTTGGGCAAGACCGCGCTGGGGCGTCCGGCTACGAAATCGGCGACGCACTGCGCCGGGGCGACCTGATGCTCGCCGCCGTGCTGCCGGGCCAGCTCTTCGAACTGCTGCTGGAACTTTAACCCGGCCAGCTCGCCCCATTCCGCACGCAGGTGCTCGAAATCCGCGGGCCGCACTTCGGTCACCATGCCCGAATTGGCATAGGGTGACGTGCGGCCGCTGGGCGACATGCCGTTGACCACCGACTGCGCGGCATCGGTCATGGCCGGAACGATGAACCCGCCGGGGCACATGCAAAACGAGTAGACCCCGCGGCCGGCCTCCTGGCTCACCAGCGAATAAGCCGCCGCCGGAAGGTATTCGCCCCGCGTCGGGCAGTGGTACTGGATCGAGTCGATCAACGCCTGCGGATGCTCGATACGCACGCCCATGGCAAAGGCCTTCGCCTCGACGCGCACGCCCCTGCGGTAAAGCAGCTCGTAAATATCGCGTGCCGAATGTCCCGTGGCCAAAACCACGGCCGCCCCTTCGACAAACGTGTCGCCGCACCGCACGCCCCGGATACGGCCGTTTCGGATTTCAAGATCCGTAACGCGGCTGCCGAACACGAACTGGCCGCCCGAGCCAAGGATCGTCTGCCGGATATTCTGCATGATGCGCGGCAACTTGTCGGTTCCGATATGCGGATGGGCTTCATAGAGGATTTCGGGCGTGGCGCCATGGAACACCAGCGTCTGCAACGCCTTGTTATAATCACCGCGCTTCTTGCTGCGTGTGAAGAGTTTGCCGTCCGAAAAAGTCCCCGCACCGCCCTCGCCGAAAGCGTAGTTCGAATCGGGATCGACCGCCCCGTTGCGGTTGATCCGCGCAATGTCGACCTTGCGCGCTGAAACGTCGCGCCCCCGCTCCAGGATAACGGGCTTCAGTCCCAGCTCGATCAGCCGCAGCGCCGCGAAAAGCCCTGCCGGGCCCGACCCCACGACTACGACCTCGGTATGTCCCGACACATCAGGATAATCGAAATGCACGGGTGCGGGCTGCGGCTCCCGGTCGACATAGACCTCCAGCGTCAGGTTGACCTTCGGTTGCCGCTGCCGAGCGTCGATCGAGCGTTTGACGACCCTCACCAAGGCAATATCGTGCTCCGGCACACCCAGACGCCGCGCGGCAAGCGAAGTGTAATACTTCGCGTCGGCAGCCTGGCGGGGCGTTAAAACGAGTGCGACATTCTGCGGCATAAGCGGATAAATTGCCTACAAAAGTAAATAAAAAAGGCTTATAATCACCCGCCCCGGATTGTGAATTGTGAATTTTTATATACCTTTGCACATAGCGAGCGGATATGGTGTAATTGGTAGCCACGTCAGACTTAGGATCTGATGCCTTACCGGCGTGGGGGTTCGAGTCCCTTTATCCGCACAAAGGAGCCTTTTTCGAGGCTCCTTTTTTGTTGCCCGTTCGGCGCAAAAAGGAGAAAATCGACTGTATATCATCGTTTTGCAAAGGTTCGCCCGAAAGCCTCCGGCGGAAACGGAAAACATTCCGCAGCAAACCTTCAGGTGGCAAAAAGGTGGGCAGAGCCCAAAATCAGCCTTCGAAAAGAGAACTGCCACCTTCTTAGCGCATAATGCGTTGTTTTGCAACGTTTTACCCAACAATAAAGTTTTCTTGCAGACGTTTTACTAACTCTTAAAACCGTCACGAACATGAGACAGGAAACTTTTACCATCCTTTTCCTGATGCGGAAAGGAAGAACGAAAAAGAACGGATTGGCGTCGATTTACGCCCGTATCACCACGGGTAGCCTGCGGCAGGAGTTCTATTTTCATTGCGAGGGCAAACCCGAATTGTGGAACCAGAAAAAGGAGCGGATGATGGGTACAAGCCGCCTCGCACTGAAAGTCAATGAAATGCTCGACGAATTCCGCGTACAGATTTTAGACATCCGCTCCAAACTGCTGGCTGAAGGTTTTGCCGCCAATGCCGCACAGATCAGACAACGTTACCTCAATCCATTGAACAATACGATGATGCTCATTGCGGGCCTTACCGACTATGTGAAGCGGCGGCAGGCCGAAGTGGGCGTGCGCATCACGCAGCGCACGGCAGACAAATACGAACGGCTATTGCGCTATCTGAAGCAATACCTCGCCAAACGCGGCAAGGAAGAGGATATACCCGTCGAGCGGATGAATTACGAATTTCTGGACGGCTTCAACCTCTTCCTGCAAACCGCCCACCGCTGTCGCCACAACGGGGCGGTCGCCGTCATGGACTGTCTGCGCAACTTCACGCTCTACTGCCTGCGCAACGAGTGGATCACGAAAAATCCGTTCCGCTACTATAAACTCAAAGAGGACGAGGTGCAGGCCAAAGAGCACCTCACGGCGCATGAACTGGAACTGCTGACCCGCAAGGCGCTCGACCATCGGCTTGCCCGTATCCGCGACGTCTTCGTCTTCTGTTGTCTGACGGGGCTGGCATTTGCCGACGCCGACCAGTTGCGACGCGAGCATATCTCGCAGGACGACGAAGGCCGCTGGTGGATTCACAAGCCCCGCGAAAAAACATCCGTGATGAGCCGCATCCCACTACTCCCCATACCGCTCGAAATCCTGCGCCGCTACGAGCATGACGAAGTATGCGTCGCACGCTCACGGGTGCTCCCTACGCCGAGCAACCAGAAGATGAATGCCTACATGAAGGAGATCTCGGCCGTGTGCGGCATTGACAAGGTACTGACCACCCATTGCGCCCGCCACACCTTCGCCTGTATGGCCGTCGAGTACGGGATGCCGATCGACGTACTGGCCAAGATTCTCGGCCACTCGAACACTAACATGACGCGCCATTACGCCAAATTTTCCGAGACGGTCATCGGCCGCGAGATGGAGGCATTCGGACAAAAGCTAGCATCGGTCAACAGCTAATCTAAAAAACGATTATATATTAAATAGGGCTATAACCGAACTATAACCCTATTTAATATATAATCCGTAATTATTAGCAAAGTCCATTTTTGGCAAACAACCCAAAAATATATCTGTTATTTATTGCACGATGCCGTTCGCGTCTTCACGAACACATCGTACGGCAAGCGCGAAACTACGGGCATAAGGCCCTTCATAAATGAACTCCGGCCTGTAACCCGTGCTGTTGTAACCGGTAATCGTCAGGTCGTCGGAATTGCAAGAGGTTCCCACAGAGGTTTCCTGCACAAAATCCAGCGATGCGCTCCACACCGTAGCAGCATAACTCAGCGTATAGAGTCCCGAAGCTCCTTCCGTGTACCCCAAAATGCCGATCTGTTTTCCAGAAGCATCCATCTTCGAGAAACGTGATCCGGCATAGGGATACCATGCCCTTTTTGACCGTTGCGAATCGATGTAAAGCCACACGCCTTCCGATGTATACGATTCTACATCCTCCTGTGTGAAATTTAGGGGGATGATCTCCGGCACACGGTAACCTGCCGGACAAGGGTCGAAAGCACTTTTGGAGAGTAGGACGGTTTTGGCGCCCACGGTTTCCTGTTCGAATTCGGTTCCCCAAAGGCGGTCATTCCGGTGTCCGGGAACATCGCTGCGAAGCCATGTCTGATTGGGACTCGAAGCGTCTTTCCGGTCGGCATAGGAGATGTAGATTTCCGGATGCGAAAGCGTGAACTCCACAGTGCCGTTGTATAGATAGTCGCCGGATTGCCGCCCGATCTGAGCATTCCATACCGGATCGATGGTGTAACCTTCACAACTGGGCCAAGAGTGCATATCCAGCGTGTTGCCTTCAGGCCCGTATACCGTCGTACTGTTCGAAAACGGGTCTTTGCGTCCCCATTGATACAGGCAGGAACGAGCCCTGTTTCCGGATCCCGTCGGGTCATTCGCCCCCAGATTGCGGTCCATCATCCGAAACAGGAGCCTCTGATCTCCATTCATACGTTCGTAGTCTTGGTCCTTGGCGAAGAGTTCATCGGTCACGATCCAGATGTGCCAGCTCCATTTCACGAGCCCCGTTACCGGATCGATGTATCCGACGACAGCATTACCACCCGTCCGGGCCGCTGTTTTGTCGACCGTGAATACGATATAGTCGGTCGTATTCAGTAATAAGTCGTCCCAATAAGTCGTACCCGATTGTACGGGGGATTTAGCCGGGAAATAGAAAAGTCCGTCGGGTTGCGCCTCCAGCATGGAGGGGGTAATCACATAACAGTTGGCAAGGTTTGCATCGCTACCGTTCGTCAGGTCGTAACCACTTGGGGCTTCGGTCTGACGGTTGGTGTGGAGGAGCAGTTTCGGAGTGTCCTGCCAGATCAGGGCGTTGTCCGCAACATATTCAAAAACTTTCTCCTCTCCTCCGGCCCGAAATGTCACGAACTGTGCCCTCGAAGCTGCAAACGGCTTCGATGTCAAAGTTCCCATATATCGATTGCGGGTGTCGATGAACGTGAGCCGGCAACCTTTTGCAAACTGCTGCGGAGGCAGGGCGATGTAGAATTCGGTAAACTCGCTTTGCGAAAGCAGTATGCCATTGGTTTCATCGGCCGGGTGTTCGGAGTCGGTCAGGTCGAGTGCCACGGCGGAATAGGTCTGTTCCGAGGGGTCAATGCTCAGAACCGGATCGCCAGTGCGTATATTCAGCGAAGCATCGTCCGCCGCAGCAACGGCGACCTGTATACGCTCTCCGGCAAGGACTTCGCCATCGTTACCCTGCAAGATGACGGATTTGAGGTATACATTCCCGGAAACATCCGCAGATGCCCGTATTCGCACCCGGATATAGGCGCACATCTGCCTAAAGGCGAGATTCTGTCCGCCAGCAGACGCATAAGCCAGCATGGGGAAAAAGTCCGGTCGGATACCAATCTGATTTTCACCGTATCCGGGCGAAAAATATCGCTGCAGGAAATTCATCTTTCCGACAAGGCTGTTTCCCTCGCGTCCCAACAGTTCGCTATAAGGATAGAAAGCAAGATAGGTAACTGCGTCCGGCAGCGTTTCGCCTTCGAACACAGCTTCGGTTCCATCGAGTTCCTTGACAGTAAACAAGGCAGCCTGAGCCTCATCCCCTGCGAATACACCGATTCTGTCCGTGGGTTCCCACTCCACGCGAATGCTTCCGGAGCCCCAAGTTCCGGAAACCCGGGTCTGTTCCGACTCTGAAATGATAGCATTGAAGACATAGGGTACGATTTTGCCTTTTTGGGACAGGGCTTCCCGCTGCGTATCGTCAGTGGCGCAAGAGCAAATGGACAGAACTATGAAAGTTGAAAACAGTAGATTTTTTCTCATGAACATCATGTCTAAAATTACCAGTCCACCTCTTCTCCGGGGGTTATCTCTTCGGTCGTGCCGCCGGTCGTCGTAGCGAATCCCTGCTCCACAGGAATATCATAATGTTCCAACTTAGGAACTTCGTAGTGCTGCTTTCTTTCCATAATACTATTGTTTGATTCCTAATATTGTCAGAAAACTCTCCAAGGAAGGTATTCAATAACAAAGCCAAAAACCGTTACATCATACACGAGCAGAGGAAATGGCCCGAATGTTCATTACATTATGACCGTGGCTTTGCAGAACTGTCGGCAAGGTTTCGTCCTAAAGGTATGGATTATTTTGGATTATTGGCCCGGTATCTGCAATTTTAAGGAATAAAAAAATCGGCGGTTTCCGAGCCGCCGATTTTTTCGTGCCTGATTTTCCCGAAAAGGGTCCGGAGATTTTAATATCATCACTGAAAATTAACAAGTTACGGCGATGATTATTTATAGGTAATGATTTAGTAACGCAGATTCCTCATTTCTACGTTCAATCTTCATCAAGCCAAAGACTCTACGACAAATATATGCAATTTTTTGTAAATAATCAAATGACTATTTACTGACTTTCTGTTTGTTGCGGACTGGAGCGGTCAGTATCGGACATCGGGTGCAGAATGTTTCGGGTGCTATTAACTTGCAGGACTCATGTTCAATACACTTAAATTTGTTTTTTATGAACTGTATCCTGATTGAAACGAGCGCCTATGCCGATCTTCAGGCGCATATCCAGCGATTGTTGGAACGAGTATCCGCCTTGCAAGCTCTTACGGAAAAATCCCCGACGGTCCGCTGGCTGACTGCGGATGATGTCTGCAAGGCTTTGAGTATTACCAAACGTGCGTTGCAATATTATCGGTCTTGCGGTATCATACCCTACACAGCCATCGGAAACAAAGTCGTATTCCGGGAAGAGGATGTCCGCCGTCTTCTGGAGAAGAACTTGATAAAAGCTGAATAGAACCATGTCCGAAGATATTATTACCCGCGACAGCAGCGAGTTCAAAGAACTGCGCCGCAATATCATCCGTGCGATCCAAGCCGTAGATATTTTGATCGATGCACATCGTCCGGCAATCGGAAACGAGGTCTACCTCACCAGTGAGGAGGTTTGCAGTCTTTTCGGTCTGAGCAAGCGTTCCTTGCAGAATTACCGCGACAACCGCCAGATACCTTATACTTCCATCGGCGGCAAGATTCTTTATCCCCAGTCAGCGATCTATAAACTGTTGGAGAGCCATTACGTCAGAGCTCTCAGATGACGAACGGGCGGGAGGTCATACCTCCTGCCCGTCTTCGTATTCGATAAAGTTGCTGGGATGCACGACGCATATCCGCCCGTTCTGCGTTCCGAAATCGATCCTGATCGGATATTTGTACAGCGGCAGATAATATTTGTGTCCGAATGATTTTCGGATGGCCTCTGCAGCAAGGAGTATTCCCGAATGTGCCGTTATCGGCCGTTCGTATTCCGGATATTCCCGCATGATCTCCAGACGGCATTTATTGATGTCGTCCAGCGTGAAAACATCTCCGTCGACGATCCGTTTCAAAAGGGTTTCTCTTTGGGCTTCCAGCATCGGAAAATCTATTTGTTCAGTTCCGGCAGTTCTGCTCTGCCGGAGTTTTTCTTCTTTGGTTCTCATATCTATTCGTGTGAAATAAAGTCTTTGACATATTTACCATTCGTATAAATGTCCCGTTCGATTGTAAGTCCAAACGGCAAACGAAGATTCTGGAGCTCTGAAAGCATCAGGTAGCTCCATTCCCATTCGTATACGCAGCAATAACCGAATAGCCGCCAGTCGTCGCCTTCGCGTTCGGCTTCGGTGATAAGCCATGTTCCCGCACCGCAGGGGTTGAAATATTTGACGAGGACTTCGGCCTCCAATCCTTTTCCATCCTGCGAGCCGATGGGATGACTCTCGAATTTCGAGATGATCTCTTTTGTGAGCAATTTCATAAGAAATGATATTTAGACTGTCCGGAACGCCCGGACAGCAAGAGATACATAGTCACGGCAGGCGACAAAGACAAGGCTTCGGGCCTTGGCGTGTCGCCTGCCGTGGCTATCTTGCTGGCTGGGCGGGCAGTCCCGTATTATCCTTCACAGCAGGATAAATGCTTATCTTTGTTATGATTGGGTTTATAGTTCGGAACCCAATCAAGGAGGAATTCTCACACTACATCTAATATAATTGAATTCGCAGAAGTATATAAGGGAATTAATGTATTCGTATCGCTTTTGGGCATGTTAGCAACTGTTTTTTCACGGATCGAATAATTGTGTGGAGCTTCACTGCTACTGTTATACCCGAGCCATGCGTAATCAAGGTCGTTTCCAACCGCAATACCTTCCGTAGCCTCCGTATTCCAGAAACTTTCGGTAGGCTCTTCGTATACGGTCAGTTTCAGCTATTTTTTTCGAGTCTCGTCGCCTTTGCCGCTCCTGCCTTACAACCCAAAAAGAAGGGAGAGACGACCGTCACGGCTCTCTCCCTCCCGAAGGACATTCTCACCAATTTATATTAAACCTTGAACTTTTTATTGACGCTTACGGTAAGAAATGCCCGTTTGCCGCAGCCGGCCTGCCGGCCCGCAAACATATCTTATCCTGATTGCACGGTTCGGTGACGGACATCATTTATCGCCCGTTCCGGCCTTGTAGTAATCCGCAATCTTCAGTTTGCCGTCCTGATCCACCGTGACGACCACAATGATATGGCCGCCCCACATATTGTCATAGGGAATCAGGTACTCCATCTTGACCGTTTCTGTGTCGCCGTCAGCGAATGTCAACTCCTTGTAGGAGCCGGTAATCGAGGCGGGGTAGTCGGCGAAAGCCTCTTTCACCTCTTGCTCGAAATTGCCCTCCGTGGCCGTATCGGAGGTGCGGAAACAATATGCTTTCACGGTGTTAGCACCCTTTGTCACGGAACACTCGGCGTTCAACATATCCTCGGTCTTGTCGGTTTCGGTGACATGGAATGTCGCCTCGCCCGTTCCGTCGAACGATACCTCGGGTTTCTCCTCTTTCTCCTCGGGAATCGTCCCATAAGTCTCCTCCTCATCGTCGCTTTGCTTGAGCAACTGCGCCAAGTTCACCGGATAGCTTACGCCGCCCTGCGCATCGACTGTGGCTCCGTAGACGACGTAGTATTCACCGGGGTGTACGATCGGCAGCGAAACCGCTCCTGCAGCCACTTCTGCTCTGGAGAACTCCTCCGTCCAGCGCTCGTTATTTTCGCGGTCGTACATGAGCCACTCCATTTCTCTCATGGTTCTCGGCTGGCCGGGTTCCGGGTGAAAAATCTTCGAGGCTTCGCCCTCGCTCCAGCAGAAGATCCGCACCTTCTCGGCTTGGGCATTCAGTTCCAGATCGATCAGCAAGTGCTCGGGTTCCGTCTGAGAGAACTCGACCGAGTTAATCGTACCTTCGCCCTCGAATTCGGGTGTCTTGCAGGTGATATCTCGATAGGTCACCTTGCCGATGGTGCCGTCCTCAGCAATGGGGACGACGTAGAGCCGGCGCGTCTCGCCGGGTTTCATGTTTTCCTCGTATTCCACGCGGAACGGCCCGGTGTAAGGGAGCACCTGACGGTTGTTGCCCAGCACGGTGAGCAGCTCCTGCTGTTTCGCAGTGTCGTCTATCTCATCGAAAGGCGTGTCGTAATCGCCGCCGAGCTGGATCAGCGAAGTGAAGATCTTCTTGCAGGCATCGCCGGCCGCGACGGTGGCGGCGAATGTCGAGAGCGTGATGTCGTCGTCCTTGACGTCGATATCGACCTCGATCGAACCGTTGTAGTTGCTGGGTTTCGGAACCGTGAACTCCTGTGTGAAGACCTCGGCCTGGCCGTCGCCCGCGGGCTCCGCATAGACCGCTACGATCATTTCGTTCATCCCATCCTGGTCGTCCGCAGTGAGGCGAACGCCCTCGCTCTCGGGGTCGTCTTGCATCTTGTTCTTGGAGAGCGTATATTCGGTGAACGTCGCACTCCGGTCGCTCCAGTTGTATGGTTGCAGCGGGTAATCCTTATTCGGATTGAGCGACGTTTCGGCCGAGGAGATGAAGTAAAGCTCGTTATAAGCGCTCTTCGGCATGGCGGCCACCACATACCTGGAACATTTGACGCTCTTCTCGATGTCCACATCCACCGAGAATGCCGTGAGGTGTTTCACGGTGATGGTCACCATGTCGCCCGGCAGTTCCGAAGAGTTGATGCGGAACGGTACGGTCTTCACTTCGCTTTTTCCGTAGGCGTTCTCGGCATAGGCTTCGAACTCGTAATCCTTGTCCAACTCCACGTCGAGGTCAAGCGTCGTAGGCTGGTTGCCCGTCACGGAGTTCCATGTGCCCGTTTCTGAGGTCGGAGTGCATTTCCAGTACCAAGTCTCGGTGTCGGTCGAAGGGCTGACTTCGACTTTGGCCACCGACTCCTGCTCGGAGTAGGCAACTGCGCCCACGTCGATAGTCGGGATATTCCCCTCTTCCTTCGGGTCATCATCGCTGCAGGCGCTGCCCAGAACGAGGGCCAGCGATGCCATCGAAAGTAAAAATCTTTTCATAACCGTAAAATATTTTAGTGAATAATAGAGAGTGTGTAGTCTGTTTTTTCATGATTTCGGGCCGCCGCTGCATGCGAACCGTTATCGGCTGGCATGTCGTCCGGCTGACGTGTCTCCCTCCCCCGCATCCTCCCGGGCTGTACCTTCGGTATACAGCCCGAGACAGGTGCGTCAGAGTACGGCGGCGAACTGCGTGACGGCCGATGCCGACACGTTTCCGGAGGCCTCCTCCACGATTTCGTCGGGAACCTTCTCGCAGCGGACGAAGCGGTGTACGTCGCCGGCATCGTCCTCGGCCGTCCACGTCATCGACTCGTCGGTGCGCTCGGTGACGACGTATTGGCGGGTCCAGTCGCCGTTGCCGTAGTCGTAGTCGCCGCTGACGACATAGCCCAGGTCTTTCTGTTTCTCGATACTGTACGAGCCGGTGACGAGCCGGGCGTACATGCTGTCGAAATTGTAGTACATCTCGTAGGTGCTCTCCCGGCGGTTGAACGTAACGTAGAGGTAGAGCCCGTCAGCCAGGGGCACCCCGTTCCACTCGGCGAGTATCCAGGTGCCGTTCAGGTAGGCCGGCGTGACCTCGATCTCCCGGGCGGGGGTTTCGTCCTCCTCGCATGCAGCCAAGAAGAGCAGGCTGGCGGCCAGCGCCGCGATTCTGAAAAGGTGTCTCATATGATTCAATCTGTTATGTTCTTGTTTTTTCGAGTTATGCGGACGGTCAGCGTCCGGTCTGCGGGGCGCCCCTCCACGCCGCCGATCACCACAGGGAAGACGAGTTCTCCCTCGTGCGAGGCCGGGATGAAGGCTTCGTCGATCCGTATTACGATGTCGGCTTCGGCGCCGGGCGGAATTGGTGTGGGGTCCGTGTCGAAGGCGGCGAATTCCGGGAGCAGCAATCCCGTGAGGCACAGCGGACGCTCGCCGGCGTTGCCGCAGAGGATGCGCTCTACAGCCTTCGCCCCCGGCTCCAGGTCACGGAAAGTCACCGTGCGCCGCTTGAGGCGCAGCGCGCCCATTGCGTGGGGAAAACGCGCCCAGGGACCCGCCGCGGGCTTCACTTCACCCGTGAGAGAGAGCCGTGCGGCGGGCTGCTTCGTTCCGGTCACATAGACGAAGGCGCTCGCATCGATTCGCCCCGGATGATTCTCGGGCGTGTAGGTCAGCTCGACCGAACCTGAAGCGCCCGGCGCGATGACGCCTCGCGTCCATTTGGCTGCGAGGCAGCGGCAGCCCACGCCGATGCGGACGATGACAACGGGTGTGTCGCTGCGGTTCGTGAAGCGGAAACGCCGCTGCACGGGAGCATCCTCCTCGCGGAGGGTACCCAAGTCGGCCGTCGTGCTGTCGAAGCGCAGGGGCTGCTCAGCAGCGAGCGGCGGCGCGAGCAGTGAGTCGACGGCCGCCTCGGAGCGGACGGGCAACTCCTGTGCGAAGCCTGCTGCCAGCACTCCCGCCACAAGGCAGCCTGCCGCTGCGAGCCCCCACTGCACGAAATGGAATCTTGCGCACCCTTCCATCGTCCGCTTCGCGTTACATCCAGCCTCCGTCACCGGCGTTCCGGCGCACGGTGACGAGCAGCGTTTGCGTCTGTCCGGCTGAAGAGGTGACCGTGAGCTGCGTCGTACCGGTGGTTATACCCTCGACCGTCAGCATCGTTCCCGAGACGGCGGCCCCGGCGATTCGGCCGTCGGCAACGGCGGCCGTGTAGGTCTGTGTGCGGCCGTTCTCGAAGTAGAAAGCCAGATCGAGCGTAGCCTGTCCCTCCACGGAAACGTACATGTTCGGCAGTTTCATCTCCAGCCCCGAGCCTTCGACGGCCCGGAGCAGCATGGCGGCGTCCATGGCCCCCGAGCCCATTTTGCCGCGATAGTCGGCCAAAGTCATGCGGGTGGCCGGGGCACTTACGGAGGTGTGGTTGTAGTAGTAGAGCTTGTAGCCTTTCAGGTAGTCGGCGTCGATTGTCTTCACCGACTGCTTGAGCAGTCCGATGAACTCTTCGGCCCGGAAGTGGCGCCGCTGCTGCACGGCGTAGGAGAGCCCCAGCGCCGCTACGCCCGCCGCGTGCGGGCAGGCCATCGAGGTGCCGTCCATGTAGCCGTAGGCGGGCAGACCGTCGATGGTCCATGTGGAGAGAATCGAGCCGTGGCCCATGACGGGCACGCCGCCCTGATCGAGCCACCCCTCGGGATCCGTCTCGCCGACCTTGCCGTAGTACTCCGCGTCGCCGCCCGGAGCGCTCACGTCGACCTCCTCGCCGTAATTGGTGAAACTCGAGGGGGTGAACGCGGCGTCGAGCGCCCCGACGGTCACGCACTTCGAGTAGGCACCCGGGAACGAGGGGATGGAGGCGTATTCGTTGCCTGCGGCGAAGATGGCCACACCGCCCTCGACGGGGCCGTTGGGCGAGCCGGCGTTGTGGATGAAGTAGTCCAGTGCCTCTTTCTCCAGCGGATAGGTCGCCTCCCACTCCTCCTCGGTGGCAGGGCCCAGCACGGTGCCGTAGCTGGCTTGATTGGCAGCGGCGGAGATGTAGCCCCAGCTGCATTGCAGGATGACCGCGCCGTTGTCCGCAGCGTACTTGATGGCGCGGGCCTCCTGATCCAGCGTGGAGCTCATGTCGCCCGAGAAGACCTGGCACGACATGATCTTCACGCCGCTGCCGGGGGTGCCGTTGCCGCCGGCGATGCCGCAGACGCCCCTGCCGTTGCCGTTGACGGCGGCAATGGTTCCGGCCACATGCGTGCCATGGCCCGTGTCGCCCTCGCCCGTCCATGTGATCAGACCCGTGTCTTCCACGAAATTGTAGCCGTAGAGGTCGTCCGTGTAGCCGTTGCCGTCGGCATCGCGGCCGACGTTGAGCGCCTCGCCTTCGTTCCGCCACATGTTGGCCTCGAGGTCGGGATGGTTATAGGCTACACCCTCGTCGAGCACGGCGACGATGATCGAGGGGTCGCCCGTGGACATCTTCCAAGCCTCCGTGCAGTTGACGTCGCAGCCGGCGATGACGGCTGCGGAGGGGTTGTTCGCCTTGAACGAATAGTCGCCCGTATTGTGGTAGTGCCACTGGTACTTGAGTGCGGGGTCGGCCTCGAAGGGCAACCCTAACCCCGCGAAGTCGATGTCGTCCTCCGCGGCGCGCGTTGCGGCGATGTGCGCCGCAGCGGTGCTCATGCGGGCTTTCAGCTTGGAAGCGTCGTAGGCGCGCTTGATGCGGTGATTGCCCTGCACGGCGGAGATTTCGCCCAGCAGGCTCAGCTTGCGGGCAGCTTCATGCAGATCGGCATTCTCGTCGAATTTCACCTTGTACCAGAGATGGAGCCCCGCTTCGCGGGTCCGCGCCTCGTTGCGCTCGTCGCGCGGGAAGATACGCTCGAAATGATAACCGCCGAGAATATCCAGAATCTCATCGGTCGAAGGAATGCCCGAACGGGTCATCACACCGCTGCCGCCGTTACGGGTAGCCCGAGTGAACGTCCGATCCAGAATATCCGACATCTCGGGGTTGAATTTAATCAGCAGCTCTCCCGCTTCGGCGTCGGCCGGGAGCTTCACTTCCGTCCCGGGGGCCGGAGCAGGGGTTCCCTGCTCCAGATCCTCCTTGACGCACGACGTCAACGCAAAGGCGAAGAGCGCCGCATATACATAATATCTCTTCATCAGATCCATTGGCTTTTTATCGTTCTTTACTGCTGGTCGGGCCACATGCCGCCTTCGTCACCGCCGCCCACATACTTGTTGTAGTACATCGGGTAGGCAGCCTCGGCGCGGTCGGCCTCCTTGCCGTTGCCGTAATAGTATTCGAATCCGAAATCCGGATTGTTCCTGACGTTGTCGAATCCTACGCTGCGGCCCCGGGAGTCCTTGCCGTTCTCCCACTGGTTGAAAACCATCGACTCGGGGTTCCAGCCGACGAGGCGGGGATGGAACAGAATCCAGTCGGGCACGTCGCCCGTCAGGAAGTTCAGGTTGATGTAGAACATCTTGGCGTTGGGCAGCACGCAGAGCACGTCGCTGCCTTTCACCGAGCGATTCATGCCCGGGAGCGCCACCTCCCGCTGGGAGAGCAACCATCGGCATGTGTCCTGCAGGATGGGATACTTCTCCTCGGCCTGCGGCGTTTGACTGTAAGGCACGAATCCGGCTGCGGACATCTCCTCGTCGGTGGGCAGCGCGCCCTCGAGCAGTCCATAGGAGAGGCAGAGTTCTTCGAGCGCATCCCATTTGAGCAGTTCGATGAAGGCCTGTTTCCCCGCGTCGGTATCCATGTTCATGTACATGCCGAGTTTACCGTCTGTAAGATCCGACTGGTTCTCCGAGCTTAGGTCGCGAACCGTATCCCGTCGCTTTCCGCCGCCGAGGTCGAGCTTCTTGAGGTGCGGGAAGTTCGTCTTGTTGACGACGGCCATGATCTGCTGCAGGCTGCCGAAGTTGTTGCTGGCGAGATCCAGCTCCTCCAGCGTATCGCCCAGTTTGACGAATTCATCGGGCAGGCGGATGAGGCCGTAGGAGAAGATTTCCAACTTCTTGAGATACTCCAGCTCGCAGATTTCCGCACCCAGCTCCATTTCGCGCTGGTGGCGGTTGGTGTTGCTTTGGAGCGTGAACGATTCGAGGTATTTCAGGTAGCGGATTTCGCGCGGAATCGTCTCGCCCTCTTTCAGGTCGAACATGCTGAAGGATACCGAGCGCACGCGGCCTACGGCCTCGTCGCAGGGCTTGTCCTCGTCGGTCTCCTCCCAAAGGGTCACCATATCCCAGTTGGTCATGTTCTCACTGGTGTTCCAGCTCATCATGCTCTGGAGTTTCTCGTTGATAGTGATGACGGCCAGCGAGTCTCCGGCGCGGTCGTCCGTGATGCGCCGGGCGGCCTCCTGCCGGAGCGTGAGAATCACCTCGCCGGTCGGTTTACCGTCCTTGTCCACCAGTTCGACGTCGTCGTCGGCCGGAATGAGCCTGATTCGGGCGATGCGCGTGTAGGGGACGGTGTTCATCTCCCACGGAATCCGGATTTCGAAGGATCGCGGGCGATCCTTGCTGTCCAGCTCGGCCTCCTGCTCTTCATCGGAGGGAAGCGTCGCCGCGTCGATGCGTACCCAGCCCTTCAGATCCTTGTCCGTGAGCAGAACCCGGTCTTCGGGCGTCAGCTCCTCGCCCAGTTCATACTCGACTTGCGGGTCGAGTATGAATGCCACGTTCGTCGTGACGCGGGTCTTGACATGGCGCTTTTCATAGGCCGCCGAACTTGCGACCTGCATCTGCTCCTCTTGCAGCAGAATCTGCTTGCCGTAGCCGAACTGCGTGATGTTGACGATTCTCCGCTGGCTGTTGTCCATGCGGTTCATGATACGGATTTGCGCCGTACGGGAGCCCGCCTCCAGCGTGGAGTCGATGATGAAAGTCACCTCGCCCGACCCCGAGCCGTTGGCCGGAGTGGTGGAGACGAAGAATTTGGAGGAACTGGTCACCCATTCGATCCGGTCGGCAGCTGTCACCACCACCGTCTCGTGTATGCGATCCGGTCCCACGACGATCTCTTCGCGGTCGACGCTCAGCGAGTCGCCCGAGATTGTCGGCTCGTCGTCTTTCTGACATGAAACCAGCGCCAGCAGACCGAGAAGCGGAGCCAAAGTTGTCTTATTGAAAAGTTTCATCCGATTTGTTTTTTTGCGTTATATCTGCTTTACCGCTCGATGCCCAGCGCATCGCAACCCTTGATGTCCTGATCCTTGTCGTAGATAAGCAGCCACATGCCCTGCTGGATGAGCGAGCAGACCGCCGTTACGTCGAGCGAGATGTTGGGGTTGTCCTTTACCTCGACGATCCACAGTTTCGAGGTCATCGTCTCGTTGACCTTGCGGATGTCGTTGGCGCCGATTTGCAACTGCAGCAGGCTGGGACACGACGTGATGCCCGTGGGCCACTCGCGCAGGATGCGGTTACCCTGCTCGTCGCGCTGGTGGCGGACGCCTATGGCCCGCAACTCGGAACAGTTGAGCACATTGGTCGGGAACTTCGCGCACCGGTTGTAGCTGATGTCGAATCCCTGAATGTAGGGAATCGTCGTAGCCCGGAAATCGTCGGGCAACGTCGCAATCCGGTTGAACCGCAAGTCGAGCGAGGTGAGCAGGTAGGTGTTCTCGCCCTGCAGGTCGCCCTCTTCGATGAGTTCCAGCGCGTTGCTCGCCAGGTTGAGAACGGAGATGGGCGAGCCGGTGGAGAAGAGCTGTTTCGGGAAGACGGCGATGCGGTTGTTCGACAGGTTGATCTCGGCGGCGTTGATGCCCTTGAAATCGTCATCGAAGGCTTTGCCGTCCTCGCCGCCGAGGAGGTTGTCCGAGAAATCCACGCTGCCCATCACATACTTGGACTGGGCGTCGAAGATGTTGGGAATCTTCGTCAGTTTGTTGTGCGTGAAGCTCAGTGTCTCGGTGTCGTTGGTGAAGCCGCAGAACTCGGCCGGAATCTCCTCGATTTCGTTGTAGTCGAGGCTCACCTGCGCCAACTTGATTTCCGTGCCGAACGCATGCAGCCGTTGCACGCCGCTATGGATGCAGTCGATCATGCCCAGCTTTTTCATCCGCCTCAGGACGTTCGTCTCGGGGAACTCCGGCAGGTTGTTGTAGCTCAGGTACATCATCTGCAATTTGGCAGCCACGGCCGTCTGCTGCGCGTTGTCGCCCATAATCAGGCGCGTCCATTCCCTGCCCATGTCGGCGATGCCCTTGTTGCAGGCGATGTTGAGCGCCTGCAATTCGGGAAGGTCGCGCAGGAATACCGGCAGCTCGGTGAAATTGGGGCAGTTGTAAAGCTCCACGTCGGTCAGGTCGGTCAGGTCGCTCCATTTCCAGTTCTTCGACTCCTCGGCCCACTGTTCACGGTAGGACGTATTCTCGCCCTGCCAGTCGGTGAAGACATCCCCGGCCTCGATCGGCGCGTTGGCGATGAAGAGCTGCTGAAGCTTGGTCAGACGCATGACAGCTTTGGAAACGGCCGTGATGCCGTTGGTCTTGGCGCCCATCGGAACATCCCGGGGTTCGATGCGGGCACTGCGGACGATTTTCTTCTGTTGCGGGTCGAGGTTGATGACCCATTGCAGCATCTCGGAGAGATCCTCCCTCGAATCGCGGCGCACGAAGTGATCGTAGTAGTGCATGCGCATCTTCTGCCTCTGCGCCTCGCTCATGTCGGGATGCACGCCTTCGGCCCCGAAGAGCTGGCCGGCTCCCTGAATAGCGCTCACCGTTTCACCGTGCGAACCCAGCGAGAGGATTTTCAGCTCGGAGAGCTGTCCGATGGCGTCAGGCACGGCACCTTTGGCGCCGAAACCGTCGAGCGTCAGCGAAATCACACGGCCGTTGTTGTCCAACCCCACGCCGGGCTGGTCGCCCCACATGTCTATCTCCTTGTTGAAGTTCCAGTTGGCACCAGCCGGTGCGCTCTGGCCCCGGTAGCTCCAGTTCTTGCCGTCGAGCGCCTCCCAGATTTCGCGCAGTGCCCTGTAGTCTTTGATGTTCTGCGCCTCTTCCGAGAGCTGAATCGGAATTTCGGCATCCTCGGTCAGCCGATTGTCCTCGACCGTGAACTCTTCGCCCTGCAGATCCGTGCGTCTGTCCAGCTCCGTGGTCAGGCTTCCCGACTTGGAAGAGACTCTGTAGCCGATTACGCGGTAGGTGCCTGCAGGCAACCAGACGATGGTGTCGCACACGGCCGTACCGATATCGCGGTAGTGGTCGTCGGGGTTTTCTTCGGAGGGCGACTCCTCGTACTGCTCCTCGTAGACGACCGCCAAGTCCTTGAATTCGGTCTCTTCCTGGCTGAAGGTGTTCTTCACGGTGACAGTAACCACGGCGATGTTGCTGAAAAGGAACGATCGGGGAGCGTCGGCGCGCGTTGCCGCCCTCTCCGTGCGCACGACCTCCGGCAGTCCCTCCTTCGTCAGGCGGAACCGCACCATGCCGCGTGCCGGAACGTCGGCCGTAAGGTCTTTCACGGTCAATCCGTCGGGAATGACCGTGAAGGCTTCGTCGATGGAGGCCGCCGTGCCGGTTACCTCCTCGTCGAGTTTGTTCAGAAGTTTGTAACCCACGATCCGGTAGTCGCCGGCGAGCAGCTGCAGCTTGTCGGTTCGCAGTCCGAACTCGGCGTTTTCCTCGTCATAAGAGTTGAGGATCAGTGTCTGCGTGATGCTGGTCTCCCCGTAGCGGAGTTCGACCTCCATTTTCCGGATGTCGCCCAGCTTGTCCACCGCGGCGCGGGTGCCCGCCGCAGTTTGCGCGGCGGACACCTTGCCGTAGGAAGCCTCCTTGTAGAGCTTGAACTGCACATAACCGTACTTTCCGCCCTGCAACTCGTCCCCTTCATCGGAGCAGCCCGTCGCCGCAACGCCGCACAGCAGGGCGAAGAGCGGGAAGAGAACCAGTCGGCTCAATCTGTTTTTCGTTCGATTCATATCGCGTTCATTCTATTCTGTTTTCCTCGGGTGTGCATCAGTCGGTGACCTCTACCAAGCACACACCGTCTATCATCCCCGTCGTTTCATTCAGGACTACGACCTGATAGCCGTAAGGCTTTCCACCGCCGGTCAGGTAGACGGTCCTGAGCGAAATCCGCTGGCCGTTCATCGTCTCCACCCCGTCGACCTCCTCGCTTGCGATGCCGCTTACAGAGAAAGCCTGGCCCAGGGTGTAATTTCCGGACATACCGGTCACCGCGATGCCCAGACGATTGTCCGCATCGCTCATCAACCGGGCGGGCACGGTCGCTTTCCAGACGTTCTTCTTCGACATCACGCTCATGCCGTATTCCGTATAGATGGCCTCGCCCTCGGGGGTATCGCTGATGTCCTCCATCTTGGGTTCGAGCCCCAAGCCCTGGCCGATCACTTCGTCAAAGGTCATGGCCAGAGGAGAGCCGAAATCGGTGTAGTAGTAGCCGACGAACGCCACGCCCGCGGGTTCTTCGCTCTTGGCCTGCTGCGTGATGTTCGCCATGATGTAGCTCGAGAACTCGGACTTTATATCGTTGATCTCCGGGTCGATGATCCCGGCCGAAAAATTACCTTCGATTCGGTCGTAGACAGCTTTCGGAAGAATCATGACCATCGCCTGGCGCGACTGGGTCGCTTCGGGCAGGGTGCTGACGGTCAGTCTGACGCGGTTCGAGATTCGGGGGTCGGTCTCACCGGCCGTTTTTTCAGTCGTGAGCCAGTCCAGGTCGCCGCCTGCCGAGAAATCGTAATCCACGGTCTCGGGGGTGCCCCACTGGTCGTAGGTCGCCGTGTAGGCGAACTCCACGATTTCGAATTCGTCGTTGCGGGTCGTTACGGTGGACAGCAGTTCGCTGCCGTACTGAGTGATTTCGCTGCCGCTGATGCCGCCCTCGCCTGTCATGGCGCCCTCTTCGTCGGCCGTTATGCTCATGTAGGAGGGCTCGACCGTCAGAGCTTCGGGAGCGTAGCCCTCGTAGTAGACCGGAATGGCCGTCCGGGCTACGGTCTGGCCGTTGGACTGGGCCGCGAAGGTGACCACGGAGTGCTCCTCCACGGCGACGGGATATTTCGGGTCGAGGCCGTCGGAGTTCTGCTCGTTGAACGAGAGTTCGTAGCCGCCATCGGCCGAAACGACCGTAACCCACGATGCGCTCTCTGCCGTCAGGACGCCCAGCGAGGCGTTCGTGTCGCCGAACTCCAGTGTGACTTTCGTCGTCACCTGCGCCACGATAGTGCCGCCCTTGATCAGCAGCGGGTTGCTGTCGTTGATTTCCTGTCCGCTTTCATCCTTCACCACGAGCGCCGAGACTCCCTTGCGCAACCGCGTGATTTCGTAAACGGTCTGCGTCTGTCCGCCCATGCTCATCGTGATTTGAGCCACATCGTCCCGGTCGTGGCTCTGGTTGGCGTCGGTGATGCGGATTACGATCGAGGCACTGCCCGCCTGTCCGCTGATAGTCGTCTGCGTGAAATCGCCGTCGACGAAGCTGCACCAGGCGGCGCTACTGGTCAGCGTCCATGCGGTGCCGGCCGAGAAGGCGAGGGTGCACTCGTCGCCCGCATCGACGGTCAGACGTTCCAGCGCCGGGAACGCCACGGGGGGGGGCGAATCGTCGTTGTCGTCGTTCTCTGAGCAGCCGCAGGCCGTCAGAGCCAGAGTCAGCGCCGCCGTCAGCGCCGCTGCCCGTCGTATCATTTCCTTCCAAGTTTTCATAGTCGTATGTTTTAATTGATTAATATCCCTGTTCCTTGAGTTTTTCGGCTTCGGCGTCGCTGATCCATTCGATGATGTTCATATAAGTGCCGAGCGCTCCGTATATCGAACCGTCCTTGTTGCGGACGATCATGGTGATGTACTGCAGAACGAAGTTTTCGCACGAACTGAAATAGGAAGTGTAGTTCGTCGGCTGGTACATCGTCACCCTGCCGTCGCCGAAAAGCGATCCGATCACCTCGCCGGTCGTGCCGCACGCCTGCTCCTCCATTTCTACCAGGGGCTCCATGACGTTCGCGCGGTCGAACGAAATCTCCACGTCGTAGCCGTCGTAGAACATGTCGCGTAGTACTACCGTATACTCCTTGCCGGGAACCGCCTCCGAGCGAATCAGACGCATGGAGGTGTTCTGGACGAAGTCCGACATGAAGAACGTCGAGGTGACCGTACAGTAGCCCGTGAAACGGTCGAGGTCGAACGGACAGACCTTCTGCAGGAGTACCTTGGTCTGCGTGCCGTAGTGGGGCCACTGCTTCTCGTCGGGAATGACCAGATTGAGCTCGAAACCCAACGAGTCGCTCACCCCGATGTGTTCGTAGATACCCTGCACGGGCACGTCGACCGCCATCTCTCCGGCCGGAAGGGTCACCGTGCTGGCAAGCAACCGATAGTGGCGCCCCTCCACGGCGTTGCTCCGGCGGTCGACGATTTCGACGCCGAAGGTGCGGTCGTAGTCGGCCGGCCGGGTGGCGGACACCTGCACGTTGAAAATCTCATTGCTTTCCTGCACCCCGTAGCGGTACAGGGTGTCGGAGAACATGAGGTAGTCGGGGCCGTCATAGGTGAAGTCCCCTGTCTTGCAGCCGACGAAGAGCGCCGCCGTCGCCGCGGCGACAGCCCATTTCATGAATCGTATGTTCATCGTACTCATATTCCCTGATGTTTATTTGTTGCTTTCATTGGGCGCGATTTCCGAGCCCGGAGCGTCGAGTTCGTGCTGCGGGATGGGCCATACGAAGCGCGGGTCGTCGGCTGCGACCTTCAGGCTGCTGCCATTGGAGAGCGACTGTTCCTGCGGCTCGCGCTCGAAACCTTTATGCCAGCGCTTGAGGTCGTGCAGGCGGAACCCCTCCATGTAGAGCTCTTTCACGCGCTCCTGTTCGATGATTTCCATGGCGTTGTCCGCAGTCATGGACGTCGAGCCGCCATAGCTGGAGTAGCGCTTCTCGCGCAGTCTGGTGATGTCCTTGCCGGCGTTGTTGTAGTCGCCTTGCTGCACATAGGCCTCGGCACGGATGAGGTACTGCTCCGAGAGGCGGAATACCTTGGGCATCGCCACACCGTAGATGTTGTTGTTGGCGAAGCTTTGGTTGCCGAAATATTTGATCAGCAGCGGCCATGTCAGCCCGTGGCTGAATCCCGTGGTGAACTCGGCGAAGATCGTCGAGGCCCGCAAATCGTTGCTGTCGTAAAGGTCGTAAAGTACCCACTCGGCCGGCACATAGTCCGGGCGCACCGAATTGTTGTCGTAGTTGGCGAAGACGGTGCCCAGGGCGCCTCCGTAGGAGTTGATGGTGAAGGCTACCTGCCAGATGGTTTCAGTCGACATGTCGTTCGTCCACATGTATTTGTAGTAGCTGGCACTCGAAGTGTACATCTGCGAACAGCTCGAAAGTTCGTAGAAGCCGCTTTCGATCACTTCAGTGGCGTATTTTACGGCATCCTCCCAGTTCTTCATGTAGAGGGCTACACGCGCCCGCAGGGCGTGGATGGTGTACTCGTTGAAATAGCCCGTGCTGTAAAGCGTCACCGTCGAGGGGGTGTACTCCTCTTCCAAAGCCAGCAGATCGGCCGCGCGATCCAAGTCGTCGAGCACGAACCGGTAGGAAGCCTCCAGCGAGGCCCGCCGCATCGGCTCGTCACCCCGGTAGTGCTCCGAGAGCACCACGCCCAGACGTTCGCCGTCCCGGCCGTCGTTCTCGTAAGCCTGGCAGAAGCACTTGATGAGCTCCGAGTAGGCCAGCGCGCGGGCGAAATAAGCTTCGCCGCAGCACTGGTCGAGCAGATCCAGCGCATCGTCGTCGGTCGTCGTCTCGCGAACCGCATCGACCCGGTCGAGCAGGAAGTTGCAGCGATTGACGACTTCGTAGAGCGCGCCGTAGACCGCTTCGATTTCGGTGTTGGTGGAGTTGAAGTCGTTCCAGCGCCAAATGTCGCCGTAAATGCCCGTATTGCCGTTCACGCCGTAGACCAGGTCGGTCTGGATGTCGGGCAGCAGGGTCAGAGCGCCCGAATAGAGTGCCGAACTCTTGAAGGCGTCGTAAATGCCGATGACCAACTGGTTCACGTCCTCGACCGTTTTGACCGCCTCGTCTGCGCGAATGGCATCTTCCGGATATTTGTCCAGACAGGAGGAGAGCGCGAACGCCGCAGCCGTCAGCACCGCATAGGTTTTTATTTTCTGAATCATCTGTGTGACAGTTTAGAATGTGATGTCGATACCCAACGTGTATTGACGTGTGGCCGGATACTGTCCGAGGTAGACGTTGCCCGCGTATTCGGGATCCAGTCCGGTGAAATCGGTAAAAGTCAGCAGGTTCTGCCCCTGCAGGTAGATACGCACGGCTGAAAGGAAGCGGGTCTTTTGCAGTAGTGCTTTCGGGAAGGAATAAGAGAGTGTGAGGTTCTTCAGACGCATGAACGACGAATTCTCGAGGAAGCGGTCGTCCTGCTGCGCCACCACGCCGTAGCGCGGAATGTCGGTTACGTCGCCCGGCTGCTTCCAGCGGTCGTACAACAGCCGCTTCGACTGGTTGTAGCCCGAATAGTTGCCGTTGTTCTCCTCAAAGTAACGGTCGTTGTTGAAGACCCAGCGGTCGGCCATCCATGAGAACTGCGCCGAGAGCGAGAGGCCCTTCCACGCCAGGGTGGTGCCGAAGCCGCCCATCCACGGAGCGTTGAACGACTTGCCGGTCATCACCTTGTCTTCCTCTCGGTATTCAGTGGTGATTTCACCCTCCTTCGTGTACCAGAGAGCATCGCCGTTGGCGGGGTTCACGCCGGCGAAGCGATTGAAGAAGTATTCGCCTACTTCATGCCCGACCTGGTACTTCAGGCCCGTCGTCGAATTGACGTATTCGGTCACGCCGCCGTAGAGTTCCGTCAACTTGTTGCGGTTGTAGGAGACATTGGCGTTGAGATTCCATGTGAAGTGCTTCGAGCGGAGCACGTCGCCGCTCACGTTGATTTCGACGCCGCGGTTGACCATGGCACCGATGTTGTCCCAGCGCTGCCCCTCGCCGGTCACTGCATAAGATTCGGGAACCAGCATGAGCATGTCGGTGGTCTTCTTGTTGTAGAATTCGACTTCGAGACTGGCACGGTCGAAGAAGCCCAGACGCAGGGCCAGGTTCGTCGACCAGGTCTTCTCCCACGTCAGATCTTCGTTGCCGCTCTGCATGGGATAGGTGCCCGCCGTATCGTCGTAGTTGGGGCCGCCGCTCACCAGCGCAAGATGGTCGAAATTCGGAATCGTGGAGTTCCCCGACGTACCGGTGCTGAAGGCCACTTGGGCGTTGGTCAGCCATTCGGCGTTTTGCAGGAAGCGCTCCTGCCGGGCGTTCCACATCAGGCCCAGCGACCAGAAGCCCGCCCAACGGTTATTCTTCCCGAAGCGAGACGAAGCGTCGGCGCGCACCGAGAAATCGGCGTAATAGCGCCCGCGGTAGTTGTATTCGGCACGGCCGAAAAACGACAAATAGGCATACGAAGCGGTGGCGTCGCTCCAGCTCGAAGCGCGCGTTCCCGAGCTGACATTCGTCAGCAGGTCGTTCGTCTGGCCTGCTGTCCAGACTTGAAACCCTTCTGAGGCATAGTTCACGCCCTCCTGACCCACCAGGAAGTTGAAATCATGGTCACCGCTGACGTTCAGTCGGTAATTGATCGTAGTGGTTTCCGTCAAGTTCAGGATTTGGGACGAATTGCGTCCCGCGGCGCCTTGGCCGTTGTTGATGATGTAGCTGGGGAAGGATTGCCCGAATCCCGTCGAGTGGGAGTAGTCGATGCCCAACTGGGCGCGGATGGTGAGGTTTTCCACGGGCGTCGCCTCGGCGTAGAGGGTCGAGAGCAGTTTGTATTTCTTATACTCTACGGGGTTGTTGTCCATGTACTCCAGCGGGTTGACGCCCGTACCCGACCAGCTGCCGTCGCCCTGCGAGGCGATCGAACCGTTCTCTCGGTAGGGATTCCAGTAAGGAAGCATCAGGCGGCAGGCAAAGATCGGGCTCGAAAGAGCCGGCTGCCCCTCGTCGGCCTGACGGGTCTTCTCGTAGGTCAGCATGGTATTGGTGCCCATCTTGAGCCATCGGGCCACCCGGGCATCCGTGTTGGCGCGCAACGTGTAGCGCCGGAACGAGGAGCTCTGGGCGATACCTTCGGCGTCGTAGAAGCCGCCCGAGACGTAGTAGTTGAGCCGTTCGGTGGCGCGGTTGACCGACACTTCATAGCTTTGCAACGGGGCACTGTCGTTGAACACCACATCGAGCCAGTTGACATCGGTGCGCGAGAGCAGGTCGTAGTCCTGTCCCGCGTCCAGCCCGATTTCCCGCTCGAACCGGATGCGTTCGGCCGTGTTCATCATGCTCCACTTGGCGCGGGCCAACTGCGAGAAGCCCCATTGTCCGCGGAAGGTCACCTGCGCCTGATCCATGGAGCGGCCCCGCTTGGTAGTGATGACCACCACGCCGTTGGCGGCACGGGCGCCGTAGATGGAGGTCGACGAGGCATCCTTCAGCACCGAAATAGACTCAATGTCGCCCGGGTTGATCGTGTTGAAATCAGAACTCTCGATGGGCACTCCGTCGAGGATGAAGAGCGGTGAGGTTCCCGAATTGATCGAGTTCGTGCCGCGAATCTGGAAGACGGCTGCCTTACTCGGCTCGCCTGAACTGGAGATGACCGACAGACCCGGGGCCTGGCCTTGCAGCGCTTGGTCGAAGGCCGCCGTGGGGGTGTCCGCGAACTTCTCGGCCTTGACCGTCGAAACGGAACCCGTGATGGAGCCCTTCTTGCGCACGCCGTAGGCGATGACCACCACGTCGTCGAGCGCCTGAGCGTCGCTCTGCATCTCCAAATTATAGGTCACACTCGTCTTCCCCTGCGGAACGACATATTCCACGGGCTTGTAACCGATGTACTGGAACGTGAGTTTGGTACCGGGGGCGACTTGGATAGAGTAGGCTCCGTCGGCTGTACTGGTGACGCCGCTGGCCGGACCGGAGATTACGTTTACCCCGACGAGGGGCTGCTTGTCTTCAGCGGAGGTGACTACTCCGCTAACGGTGACGGATTTCCCCCCCCCTCGGTCTGTATGGCCGCCGAGCTATGGGAAATCGCAAATACCGCACATGCAAGCAAACTAAAGGTAAGTAGAATTTTTTGCATAGGATAATTGCTTACGGAGCAAATATAATTATTTCATCCGTTAGAAACAACCGCCGAAACATTGCGGATTGTAATCCGCCCGGGCTGCTCGGACGAGGTACCCGGGGAATTTTCGGCGTTTTTTGTTCCCCTTTTCGGCGGAGTGTCGGGTGCGGATTGGAACTCGTTTTCGGGCAGCGGTGGAATTCCCCCCCCTCTCGAACTTTTATGAGTGTTGATTTTCAGTATTTTTATGAACCTACGGCCTGTCGTGGTTCGCTTTTATAAAATATAGGTATTATAAACTGTAAGCTCTTGGGGTGAATTTGGTTCCGATTTTTTTGTTTTTCGCGTAAAAAAAGTGGCGGAAAAAGAGAAAACGGGAACCTCTTTGTGAAATCGTAACGGAATTTCTCCGTTGAAATGAAATCTTTGACATATTACCATTCGTATAAATGTCGCATTCGATTGTAAGGCTGAACGGCAGACGAAGGGTCTGGAATTCCGAAAGTATCAGGCTGCCCCATTCCCATTCGAGGGGATGGCAATAGCCGAACAACCGTCAGTCGTCGCCTTCGCCTTCGCGTTCGGCTTCGGCGATAAGCCATGTTCCTGCACTGCAAGGATGGAAATACTTGACGAGAACTTCCGTATCCAATCCTTTTCCATCTTGCGAGCCGATGGGATGACTCTCGAATTTCGAGATGATCTCTTTTGTGAGCAGTTTCATAAGCCCTTACGACGGCTATCTTGCTGGACGTAAGGGCAGAAAAAATATGCGTGATAAATATTTAAGACTATGATTCGCTGCGCAAGGCTTGCTCGTGTCGTTCGGTTTGACTATATTTGATCAATATAATATGCTTGAAGCCATTAACAATCCTTTACAATGCCTTTACGTGCTTATATTGAAGACAAAGAAATTGTTTCCATCGATCTGAATGACGAAGAATGGAGTGCTTTGAAAGCCCGTCTTAAGGCCAAAGAAATCGTCGTGACACTGCCGTGTTGCGGACAAGAGGGCTTTTTGAGAACGAGCAACAGAGGGTTGAAACATTTCGTTCATTTGAAATCTGCAAATCCATGCGATTGGAAACCCGAGTCTGCAGAGCATCTCAAAGCGAAAGTCGCTATCATGGAGGCTTGTCGGGAGCAAGGATGGAAGGCCATCCCCGAGTTTTCCGAAGCGGATTGGAGAGCGGATGTTTTGGCTGTACAGGGAGGTAAAAGGATCGCTTTCGAGGTTCAATGGAGTCGGCAGACTTATGAAGAAACCTGCTTCAGGCAGGAGCGGTATAAGGCATCGAACGTAAGAGGTTGCTGGTTTTTCCGCATACCTCCTAAAGAAATGACGGATTATGATAAAAGCCTCGTAGCGAACAAGGATATTCCCGCGTTCAAAATATACAAAGATGAACACTCGGATATAATCGCACAAGTGGGGCAGCGACAAATGCCATTGAAAGCATTGGTCACCGCATTGTTGAACCGAAAAGTGAAGTTCTGCCGACATATCCGGTTGAAGCCGAAACAGGAGGCGATCATCCTTTTCTTCCAGTATGAATGTTGGGAATGCAAAAAGCCACAATACTGCTATACCGTCTACCCGAAGTTTTCCACTGTCTGCGATCTTGAATATGATATGATGGGCGAAATGTGGAGCGATGGCGATATCGACAAAAGCCCGCAAATCCAGATCGCAGTACAACAATTTCTGGACAGCGATAAAGGTAAGGATATAAAGGTCGGACCGATAAAACAGAGATTCAGCAAAACCGTTCAGGACAGCTATCTGTCATACGGCTGTTATTACTGCGATGCTATTTTCGGTGATTTTTATTTGAGCGAGTCGAAATCCTATGTTCATTATGATTGGGAGATGACGGAGAATCGGGCAGATAAATTCATTCAACATACGGCAGAGGTCAATCTCGGGGAAGTAGTTGAAGAACGACCTCATTGGTGCTATTCAGAGGATGGCCATTTTTGCGAATAAAGAAGATTCATTTCATTGGGTTAACAGAACCGGCAACGATGTATAGTCGTTGCCGGTTCATCAGTTTATCGCTCCTTATCGTCCCACCCGGGGAGCAATATCGTATCCTGCACCTGCGGACAACGTATGATTTCAACCTCTTCGTGTTCGTAGACATTGCAGCCCGTGAGCCATACGGCGATGACCAATATGCCGATCATCGCAAGGACACAATAAAAGGCCGAAGCCCAAAATCTCAATTTTCTCATTTTTTATTTTTTTAGCAGTTCTGTAATTTCCGGATCGAGATTTCCTCTATACTCCATACGTTCGTCCAATCGACAGGCTTCGAGAAAATGCTCCCGCCCCTCGGACTTACGCCCCAACCGGGAGCAGGCAATGGCTTTCAGATACTCCGTTATGGCATCCTTGGGCATCGAGGCCAATAGCTCCAATGCCCGTTCGTTGTGATCCAGCGACAGATGCGCCACGACCGTGTTGCGGTCGTTGTAGTCGTTGAGAATGTACAAGGCTTTGGCGTATTTTCGTTTCTGCAACATCTCCACCCCACGGACATAGGCCGTATCGAGTTCGGTAGTATGGATCGTGTCCTTGACCATTCCCTTGCGGCGCAGGTTGTAGCGGAAGTTCACGGCCCGAAGTTGCGGATAGATCATCGAACGGATGTAGGCATAGTCTTTCGGGAAGCGCTGCCGGATGGCTTGTTCCCTCCGGTCGGGATTCTTTTCTGATGCAATTAGCGCCAGAATCGCCTCACGATTTTCAATTTCCTTGTCCGTTCGGATGCGTTGCGTCAGCTCCGGCCAGTCCTCGGCAATCCATCGCACGGTCAGCAGCGTATCGATCCGGTGGCCGTAGCGTTTCACGAGGTACTGCTTCAAGGCTTGTGCACGGCCTTGCGACAGCCGGTCGTTAAAGGCATAGCCGCCCTCCGGCGACGATGCCGCCGTCAGCGTGATGGTATCTACATAAAACTCCTGCTGCTCGACGATTTGCCGCATCAGTCCGGTGATCTTGTCCAACTGCTGCCGGTTGTCGCCCAGCGTATCGACCACGCGCGTATCGCCTACGAAGAACTGAATGTAGTTGCGATCCTGTACCGTCACATACTTGTCGATCACCTTGATCCGATAGCGCGGCATGGTATCGACGAAGGAGAGCATCGACGATACGATGTAACTCAACGTATCGGACGGCGGCAGACGGTAGGCGCTGTCGTCCACGGCCAAGACCTGCCCCTGAAGCGTAATGAGCATCTTTTTCGAGGTTTCATCGGTCTTCACCTCTTGTGAATAATAGTAAGTAACGGCATTGCGGCTTTCGACGAGTGAGTCGAGGCGTGCATCCTTCGGGTAGGGAAACTTCACGAAGCGGTTGAAGGCCGCCTCGCGCCCTACGGTGTCGGGCCGGAAGCGGTCGACATAGGTCTCGTACTGCCAGTAGTCGCGCTGTTGCAGGAGCGAGAAACGCCCGCCGCGGATTACCAGATCTTCGAGCGGTACCGATTCGTCGGGCTTATGCAGAACGGGAGTAATCACGACGCTGCGGCTTGTGCCTAATAACTGTTTGGGAAGCGTTACGATAAAATCGATCGTGACACGACCGTTGCGTTCGGGAATGGAACGCATCCGCGATACAACGGTCACCTGCTCGATTTGCAGCGACATCACGCGCTCGCCGTCCGCAAGCGTATCGACCGGGGCAAGATAGAAGGTGTTGCTGTCCCTTTGGAGCTTTACGACCTGTGGACGGGAATCCGGCTGCCGCTGCTGCCGCTCGGCACGGGTCAGTTGCGCGAGCGAGGCCGTGGTCTGCTGCCGCTGAAGCCGCCCCGCCACCGAACAGCCGAATATCGACCCGAGCATGATCGACAGCACGCCCGCCTGCAATAGTTTCTTGTATTGCTTCATGGCTAAAAGAGATAAGAGAACGACACCTCCAGCCGCGAGGGCGCCAGCGTCCAGCGGCGGTAATGGTAGATATACTCGTCGTCCCAGTCCCCGACCGTGGGGTCGCGGCGGGTATCCTTCGTGCGGTACAATCCTACGCCGGCCTCGAGGGTTACGAACCAGCGCTTGGAGAGCATCCACGCATGGCCGTAGCTGAAACCTATGCCGTATGCCCGACCGTTGTAACGGCTCGTGCGGCTGCCGAGGTCGTAGCCCACATAGGAAAGCTGCCCGCCGACGAAATGTCCCACGAAGGATTCGTAAAACCAGTGTCGGCCGCCGATCTGTACGGCGTGGAAGTTCATCGAGAGCGACGAACTTTTCAAGGGGTTCCAGTATCCGGAGGCTTCGACCGACCATTTGTCCGCGACCGCGACTTCCGCTCCGAGGTGGAGCGTTCCGGTAAGAGCCGCGAGGGCATCGACCCTCACGGCGAAGATCTGCGCCGCAGCACCGTGGGGGCTGCCCCACAGTGCTACGAACAACAAGACCGTCGTGATGAATATCCGTTGCTTTTTCATCGTCGTGTTTTCTGTTCGAGAGTTATTGCAGTTTATATTCGACCATTCCGTTCAGCGAGATCGGAGTGTCGGATGTCATCGTGTATTTCTCGATGGAAATATCGTAGAGTCCTTGCAGGTCGAGATAGACATAGCCCGTACCTCGTGAACGCTCGGCTTCGAAAGAGACATCGAACGTATAATCGCGCGTGGTCGTATAACCGCCCGAATAGACGATCTTCACGGTGGCGGTGACCGTCAGCGTCAGGTCCTCGCTGACCGGATAGGAGGATTCCATCGTGATATAGAGCGCTCCGGCCGACCGTGTGAAATCGAGCGTGAAATCCGCGACGGTTTTTATCCCTTTCACCGAAGATTCGAAAGAGGTGCTGTTCCCCTGCTCGTCGGTGATCGTGACGGTAAAAGGAATTTCGCCTACGGCTTCGGGTTTGAGCCGAAGTTCATAAGTGCCGTTACCCTCGTAGAGCGTCAATTCGGTCGTCGGAATATCCGCGCTGTAATGCCCTTGAAAGAACGTCAGGCCTTCGCCGCTCAAATGGGCCTTATACCGGCCCGTATATCCGGGCTGCGTCACAGTGAAAGTAACATAAGCCCGATCCATCGCTGCCAACTCATAACCCTCCTGCGTAAAGGTTACGTTCAGTTCCGGATTTTTGTAAACCGTCGTCAGCTCGCGCTCCATGCCGAATCCGTATCGGTCGGTGACGACCAGCCGCAGGCGCACGTCGCCGGGTGTGTCCTGCGTATAGGCGATCTCGGCCGTTGCCGTACCGTTGCCGCAGAGCAGCGGATAAGGCGTGCCTGCCGTGCGGCGCTCGCCGTCGATGGCGACCGTGCCCTGTCCCGCGTCGAGGAGGTAAGTAAGATAAAATTCATTGTGGGCGTCGTTCGTGGACACGAGCTCCAGCGTCGCCGAAGCGGATGCGCCGGGTGCGTAACGCTCGGCAAAGGGCGTAACGGCGACTTCGGCCGTCGATACGCGCCAGTCCACGGTGTTCATGCCGAGGATGCGGGCGTCGATGTTGTAAACACGGTTGCGGACGATGTTGAAGTCCGTGGTGTTGTTCTCACCCGGATAGATGCGGTATGCGACTTTCACACCGTCGGCCTCGCCCTCGATGTAGATATAGGTCGCTTTCTCCGGTGCGACGGTCTGGTTTTTACCCTCCTGCGATCCGATGCCCGCGACCGTTCCCTGCCGGTTCTCCAGCAGGTAATACGAAGCGCTGAAAGTCTGCCCGGGAGCTGCATCCGGAGTCGTGTCGGCCACGTCGCCGGATGTCGTGGCACGGCTTGGGGCAAAGAACGACACGCTGCACGGGGCGTTGCATATCCGCACGGACTTTATTTCCAGTTCAGGGGCGAACTCTGCGGCTACGGTGCAGCTGAAATCGATCTTCGCCACGGCACGCACGAGCGTAACGTCGATGTGCATATCCCCGCGCACGGAAACGGTCTGCTCCACGGACATGGGAAGCGGCCCGTCGGCCAGTGCGTCGGGATCCCGGTCGAAGCGCAGCGACCGAACGTACTCCTGCGTCTGCCCGCCCATGTCGGCCCCCGCGTTGGCGACGGCGTAAAGTGCGTAGTCGCCTTCGGGAAGCTCCAGCACCACGCTACGCTGCGATGAGAGGTGCAGATGCCGGGCCGGGCCGCCGCCGGTGGGAAAGAGGTATAAGTTGATGTCGTCGATGCGGAATTCGTCTGCGGCCGTGCGGGTGCGGGCCTGGCCGGGGCTGAACGTCAGGGTTACGTGCCGCTTGGCCTGCCTTGACGGATTAGGCCCGATGTCCGAGTCCGAGCAGGCGGAGCAAAAAAGCAGCATGCAGACAGCAGTATAAAGTATCTTTTTCATGGCTCTGATTCTATCGAATTTCTATTCCCGGATGCAGCGCACCGGATTCGCGGCATAGCGGTAGTAGTCCGATGTGCCGATATACGGGGGATAGCTGCCCGATGAAAAAAGAATCGAAGTGCAGGCAGTGTCATAAAATAGGCTCGTATCGCTTTCCCAGCGCATATGGTAAGGAGCGTTCGAGTAGAGACGTCCGATCTGTCCGTTCCCCATGTAGCGGCTGTCGGCATAGGTTCCGCCCAACGGAATATTCGTCGTGCTGCTCCCGTTGTAGCTGATCGTGACATAATACGGCATCGACTGACTTACGCCCGTGATGCCCCGGAAATCTTCGGGGCTGGGGACTTTCCATCCCACGGGACAGGGGTCATAGATGGATTTTTGGCTGACCCTGCTGATGTTGTCATTGCTCGTGGTGACATTTCCCCAAAGATTCGGATGGCTGCCGTAGAGCCAATCCGCCACCGAAGTCCATTCTTCCCAATCCTCGTACATGGCATTGTTCATGAATGTCGTAGGGTGAGTGATGGACCATTCCACCGTCATGACGTCATAGGGAGATTCCGTCGCGGCATTCCGCGGTTCACTCACGGCGTATTCGAACCCTGCGGCATACACGGCATCGGCGCGTTTAACTATATCCTGACACGTCGCCGGGTAGAGGAAAGGATCCTTGCGCCCCCACTGGTAGTACAGTCCGCGGGATGCAGGCTGCATATAGTCTGTCGTCAGCGCTCCGAGATTCCGATCCATAAAGACGGCTCCGGATTCGTAAGTCCGGGCCGATGCCTCGATATCGTAATCCACCGCCCAGATGTGCCACGACCAGATACAGTTGCCGCGGCTGTCGAACAGCCCGATCAGGGCATTTCCCCGGTCGGTGCCTGTTGTGAAAACGATGCGTCCCGACTGGTATTCGGCATCCTCTATGACTGCGCCGCGCACGGTTCCCGTTTCCCAGAGCACGCGGGCCGAGGTTCCGGACAGACGCACCGGCCAGATGTTCGTCGTACTTCTGCCGTTGCCCTGAACGGTCGCACCGAACGAGTACGAAGTGCCGCGCTGCGGGGCTATGTAACAGTTGGCCGTGCCGTCGTCGTCCAGCGGGACGGTCTGGGCTGTAAACTTCGGAAAGATCGAAGCGTCGGTAGATTTCGGCACATAGAAATAAGTCGTCGATATCGACAGCCGGGTCGTGTAACCATCCGTTGTGTACCATCCGTCAAATCGGTAGCCTGCGGCGGGCAGTGCCACCAGCGTGCAGCCCATCTGATGACACATCACAACATGGTCGCGTGTTCCGGAGACCTGCTCGGAGTACAAAGCATCGGAAACAGTCACTTTCCCTTTTCCGTTGTCGAATGTGTCGACGATCACATCGAGCTTGTTTGCGAAGCGCCGCTCGAAATCGAACGACTGCGTATAGCCTCCGTCGTCCTCGACCGTCACGGTATAGTTCACCTGCGAATTCGCCTCCGTGTAGACGGGCTGATCGTAGTAAAGGAAATACTCGTTCAGTCCCGGCTGGTTCGGAAGATTCAGACCGAGACCCGAACCTATCGAGGCGTCGTCCACCAAAAAGCGGTCCGTGTCGCCCTGCGAGGCGGAGATATGCCCCCGGAGCGTCAGCGGTGCAAGGTCGCCGTCCACTTCGATGAATAATTCGCCCATAATGTCGTAAGTGCAGTACCCGCCGATCATATTGTCGCCGTAGGTGTCATAGACGTTAAGCTCATAACTGCTCACACGGGTATCCACCTCGCTGTCTCCGAGGATCGAGATATTGAAGCGGTAATGCGTGTTGGCCCGGACGTTGAAATCCGAGGTGTTGTTCTCACCCAGATAAACGTAGTAGGCCAATGCCTTCGCGCCGCGCACGGCACGGATCAAGAGGTACGAAGCATTCTCGGGGGCATTGTCTGCATTCTTAGCCCGCTGGTCGGTGATCGAGGGTACCGTTCCCTGCATGTTGGGCAGCAGATACGAGGTTCCCGCAGCCGAGCGCCCCGAAAGATGGGTTTCGGGACAGTCCATATAATCGTCGGGATCATCCGAAGGTGCAGCCTCGACATCAAAGATCGACACCGTGCGCGGGACGGAGAGCAGCTGCACGGAAAGCAGCTCGATATCCGAGGGCTTAACCGTAATATCGTAGGATATTTTCGCCACGGCACGCTGTACCTCGACCGTGGGCAGCGAACCGCCCGAAGCCGGGATCGTAACGTCGCCGTCCCACGCCATCGGCAGAGCGTCGTATGTGTCTCTATGCGTAACGGTAAAATCTTCCGATATCGGACTTTCGCCCAAATCACGGTTCAGATTGGCGGCGATGCGCATTCGGTAGTTGCCCGGCAGACATTCGAAACGCAGTGTCGCCGAGGTCTGGTAACGGTGCAGGACGACTTCGCCGTTATCGTCGTAAAGGTAGAAGTTCAGGTCGCGGATGGCGTATTCATCCGCGGAACGGGTTACGGAAAACATCCTTTCGGGCCGTACCGTCAGGCTGACGAAGGTTCCGCGGGGATTTGCACACGCTGTCCGATCCTCGGCGATACAGCCCCACAGAAACAGGGCGGCAGTAAATATCAACAGATATTTTTTCATAGTCGGAAAAATCTGAAAAGGAATTGAAAACAGCCCCCGTCCCGGAGGACGGGAGCTGTCAAAACAAGAGGGCTATGCCCCCAGCTCGACACTCTGAGTAACGGGCGTCTCCCAGTCGGCGACCGTTACCGACACGGCGCACTCCTGCCCCACGAGACCCGTGATATTGGCGGTGATGCGGTAGTAGCCGTTACGCAGTATCTCGCCCGCGGCCTTACCCGTCAACTCGACCGAATAGGTCACCTCCGAACGGTCGTCCGTGGTCGAGGTCTCTCCGTCCATGTCATACGACGCTTCGATCTCCAGCAGTACGCGGCTGCCGGCGGCAAGCGTTCCGTTTTCGTAGATGTAGAACAAGGAGTTATACTTATCCGAAGCCGAAGCAGGAGTCTGCGTGTGGCTGAAAGTCATGGCACCGGGCGTCGGCGTACCTGCGATGACGGGCGACTGCGAGGCTGCTTTGGAGAGCTTGACGGAATTGATCGAGAGCGTACCGCTGTATTTCTCCGAGAAAGCCGCATCGACGGTCGTCTGAAGAGCGATCTTCGCTACAGTACGCTTGAGCGTGATGCCGACATTGGTCGTGGAGTTCACGGCCCCGACGGTCTTGGTCGTCGATCCCGACATCACGAAGCCCCCCGAACGCTTGGCTTTCGAGGATATTTCGGCGAAGGTGCCGTTATAATCCGCGGCGGACTTCTCCACGAGGGCCGTAAGGGCCGACTTGGTCTTGGCCGCCGAGGCATCGTAGTTCGCTACGGCGTAGAACGAGCACTCGGTGCCGGCGGCGGATTTCGGAAGCGAGAAGGTCGCGGACTTGGCCGCGAGCTCCGACGAGGTGAAGTCCCGGCGGATGATAAGGTTGTCGGCGTCATCGAAAGCGAAGACCGAGAGCGTAGAGAGCGAGGATTCCCATGTCTCGGCTTTAGCCGAAGAGTCGAAGAAGGCGCGGGTGTCGGCATCGTCAGCTCCGGTGAGCGTGATGGCGATCCGGGCTCCGTTCGCAGCTTCGGGAATGACGGGATCGGTTGTTTCGTCGGCTTTGTCGCACGAGGCGAACAGGGCGGCAGCCATGGCGGCCGCAGCAAAAAGAATCTTTTTCATGAGGTGATTAAGGAATTAAATGAATGAACTATTTACGCTTGTTGCGTTTTCGGTATTGCGGCTGTCGGGAATACGGGACGGGCGACGGCTCCTTGCGCGCCGGACTGCGGTAACCGGGGACGCCGTTCTCGTCGATCCATCGGCGAATGTCGGTGCGGAGCTCCTCTTTGAGCTGCCGGAACTCCGGCCGCTCGGCGAAGTCGTCTTTCAGGTCGTATGCCCGGAAGATCGGGGCGCAGATGCGGGTGAGCTTCAGCGCGACCTCCTGCCGCTGGTTCTCGGGGATGGCCGGAAAGTCCGTCGCAAGGATCAGGTGGACGGTGTCGTACTTCGAGAAGAGCAGGCCCCGGAACAGCACCTTGTCGGCGGCACGGACTGCCGACAAGGTAGTGGCTCCCAACTCAACGCTTCGTGCGTAGCTTTCGAAGGCCAGACGGCTGCGCCGTTCGATCATCGCCCGGTGGAACTGACGCGGAGGATGGCGCACTTCGAGGAAATGCCGCAGGCGTTCCCGGAACCATTTTTCATCGGGGGTTTCCATCGCATGTGCGGATTAGCGTTTGCGACCGCGACCCTGACCTTGATCCGGAGCCTGCTCCTGCGCTGTCTCGGCTTTCTGTTCCTGCTTCGACTCCTGCTTTTCCTGCTCCTGACGGCGTTGCTGCGAGAAATCGTAGACCACGCTGTTCGAGCGGGGGTCGATCCGCAGGATACAGGTCAGAGGCTTGCCGTTCTTGCCCAGAATGGGATGTTCCTTCTCCTTCGAGCAGTCCAGACCTTCGGGGCTCAACAGGGCTGTGCGCTGACGGTCATCGAGCTGCTTGTCGAGTTGCGGAGAGATATAAGGACGGCTGAACTGGTAGTCGGTCATCTTGTATTCGTTGGAAAGGACATCGAAGCCCACCTTTCCCGAATAGGTGATGTCGCTGTTGCGCATGGCACAGCCTTCGACGAAGACACGGCCGCCCAGGGCCAGTTCGTTCTGCTGCGTTTCATCCAGACGCACGCCGTTGAAGTAGCGCAGTTCGGGGACATCGCGTTTCGGGATGGTGACAAGGCGGTTCGTCGCGGGATTCAGGGTGGCGAAGCACCACTCCTTCTCGCCCGTATGCGGGTTGGGAAGTTCATAAAGGCGGTCGGGAGTCTTACCGGCCAACAACTGTTCCTTCTCGCTCGTGGAGAACATCATCCGGTACTCCTCGCGCTCGAACTCCGGGCGCGGAAGGGCACTCATCAGGCCGACCTGCACGTCGCCGTTCTGATCCTTATAGGGATGCAGGGCGAACTGTCCGACAACGGGCATATTGCCGATCTTGAGGTTCACGTCATGCAGTTCCGTACACGGAAGGCCGTGTTTCATCGCCTCCAGCTCCTTAGGCGTGACGATGATGCCCATCTCCTTCAACTCCTGAAGTTTGAGGTCCGAAGGATTGAACTTGACCTTTTCGAGTTGATAAGAGGTAACCGTATGCTCGTGCAGCGCCTTGAGTCCCTCCGGGTCTTTCGGGTTGTTGACGAGGTTGATGAGTTTCTGAGCAAGATCGCTGGCCTTGTCGGCAGCGACCCTGAGAAAACGGAACGACTGATTGCTCTCCACGGACTTGAAACCCTTGACGAAAGCCGCGGCAGCACTGTAATCGCGCAGGTCGTAAAAGGCCGGCTTGTTGGCCGTGAGCGGCTGTGTCGTAGTGACCTTATAACGGCCGTTTTGTTCGTCGAGTTTGGAAACCGCCTCTACGGCGCCGTTCTTCTCGTTATAGAGAAGAAGTGTTTCCTTGTAGTTGGGATCGGCCTGTTCGGGTGCCGGAATCGGTCGTTGATTCTGATTTTCTTCGGACATAAAGCAAAATGTTTTTTAGTGAAACAAAAGGTTCATGCCGCGAAGATAAAGGCGCCGGTTCTTGAACGGTGCCGATGTCCGCCCCTGTCCGCTCCAGTCCGTTCGGAAGGCTTACAAGTATCTTATCCCGTCCTGAAAAATCCTAAATCGGAAATACAACTTGACAATTACAATAATTTTTTGTATATTGGATTTTCATAGGTTTCAAACCACCGTATAAAACGGTTCAAAACCTTTCAAACAACATCATAAAAACTACTAAAACATTGTAACGAAATGATGAAAAATGGAAGAACGATCAGAATCAAGTCGGGAGTGGTGAATATTCCGGTCGTGGAGCATATCAATACCGAGAAAGATTTCGAAGCGTCGATTTTCACAGAACAATATGTGCAGGCGCTCGATGCACTCAACAATCTGGTTACAGCCCAATCGGAGAGCAGCAAACAGTCGGGCAACAGGGTGTCGCAGGAAGAATCACCCAACAATATCATAGCTTTCGTGGGAGAAAGGGGGTCGGGCAAAACATCCTGCATGTCATCCGTTGCGGAACTTCTGACACCGGAGAAATTGCATAATATCAAAAGAGAATATGCCGCACTCAAGAAACACCAGTTTGAGAATATCGGTATCATCGACCCGTCCTATTTCGACCAAACGCACAATATCGTGGCGATGGTCGTAGCCCGGCTTTACAAAACTTACCGGGATTTCGTCGAACACAAACACACCGAATCCGGATGTTTCGACGTACAGCGGGAATTAGAGCAGGCTTTCGCCCGGGCACAACGCAGTATGCAATGTCTACTGGGAAAAAACGAAACAACCGGAGAGTATGACGACGTAGAAAATCTGGTAAATCTTTCGCAAGCCGTCGATTTGAAAAAAGATATTGCGGATCTTGTCAAGGAATACCTGAAATTCCGCAAACATGAGAAGGGCATCCTGCTATTGTGTATCGACGACATCGACCTGAATATCAACCAAGCGGACGAAATGACGGAACAGATCCGCAAATATCTGGTGTCACCGCAGATCGTAATCCTGCTCGCAGCCAAACTGGAACAGCTCGGAACGATTAAAAGCCTACACTACACCCAAAAGTACGAAACGCTGATAGAACACGACCGAATGTCTTTTGATGTAATCGAGGAGATGACGGGACAATACCTCACCAAATTAGTCCCGCACAACCAACGCATCTACCTGCCGACATCGGAAGTTTATTTGAATGCCACGCTTGAGATTGACGGTAAGACAATGCCGGGGAAATCCGTACGTCAGGCCGTGCCAGAATTGATATTCAAGAAAACACGCTATCTCTTTTACAACAGCGGGCATCGCACGAGCTATATCGTACCGAAAAACCTGCGTAAACTCTGTCAGATCGTGGAACTGCTGCAACATATGCCCGATTATGAGGACGAAAAACAGCTCGTAAACAAGGAAACGTTCAAAAAATACCTCTTCGGAACTTGGGTGCAGGACAACATCTCTTCTGCCGAGGATCGTAAGTTATGCAATGAAATTCTGGAAGGATGGAACAACGGTATGCTGAACAGAGCGACACTTACGACATTGCAATATAAATTCAAGCCTTGGTTCCAACAAATCAAGGAGCGTAAAAAAACGGCGTCAACGAAGATTGAACGAGCTCGTCTTGAAGAAATACTGTCGATCGTCAACCCCAAAAATCAAGAATTTAACATCTCGGCGGGCGATATTATGGGAGTGCTGTTTCTTTTGCAGCAAGAACACGACACGCCTGAAGATCGCCATCTGTTTTTCCTAATTAACAGCATCTACTCAATGGCTCTGTATGAAAGTTACGATGAAATGACCGAAATGACCGAACGGCCGGAAAAGGACAAGGATGCAAAAGCGGAGCTGGTCCTGCTCTACGATCCCTTCGAGGAGATGAAACTTTGCGATTACAATCGATTGGTCGCCGGACGCATGTACAATTATCGCTTATTGAACATTATACAACGCCAACGGGAAGGAGGAGGCATATCCCGGACGGAACGACTTATCGACTATGAAACCTTTATTAATTATCTGAAAGGTGTCGTGCATGAGTGGGAGGCGTTCAATGAAAAACGCACTACCGAACAAGAGCGCGACACACTGAAATGTAAAATCCGGCATGCAGAATTTTTCCTGTTATGTCTGTCTCGAGGCGTAGAAACAGGAGATTCGAAGGCGGACAGAAATATAAACTCATTCCGGCTGTCGGATACGGTCTATTACGACGGCGAGTTCCATAGCAAGACGAACGTATGGTTCGACTTGGGAGCATTTTTCTATAATGTCATCGACATCGAACGGTGTTATTCCCGTGTAAAAGACGTTGGGAAAAAACTGTTCGAACTGGCGGATCGGGAATCCGGATACGGAGACAACACTTCCTGTTATATGTCCCTATGGGGTGAATTCAAACATAGGGCAATCGCAAGGAAAGAGGGAAGCGGATACAACGAACTCCACTGCTGGCAATCGTGGGCCTGCATACGCAACGCCGAAATCATCCATGACCTATATCAATGGATGATATCGAAACACAACAAGTACGGAGATAATATGGATCGGTTCGAGGCATTTTTCAAATCCTTGCAGGATTATAAGATCCGGACATACGACAAGGAAGACGAAGCCACCGACAACGTGGACAAGAAACCATACCATGAGATCGATTACAGTTTCGTTTCGGCAATAACAGAATTATTTGCGAAGACAAACCGCCCAATAATCGGAGCAGACTTCGAGAAAATATTCAAATCTAAATCTTCGGTGATATTGTTGGATACAAAATTTCTGCCGACAAGGAGTGCCAAAAATACGAGTACGATTAAACGAAAATTAGAAGAACTGCAGCCAGATGCATACAGAGCCAACGAAGAGATAATTAACCGGGTTTTTGCCGGATACGGTCCCAAAATGACCCGTGAAGAGCTGGTTGCGGCAATTGAAAAGATCAACAAACTGATAACAGCATCAGAGGATGGAGAATCTGAGACAAGCGCTCAAACTGCTGTTCCTGCAGAAGAGCCCGCAGGAGATACTCAGGAAATGGAGTAAAGGCGGCTCAGCAGACGCAGAAATCGACCGGGAAGATTTGCGCCTGCGCTACTCGGACGATTATAGGGCTTTCACACTCGACCAATCGGACTGCGCCTACCAACACCTGCACAACATATGGATGCATGCTCCCGACAGCTCCGTATTGTATTTTGCGGGACGAGGAGCCCGTGCCCACAAGCAAGGTACCGTATTTAACGTACTGCTGCATTTCGCCGGAGAGGTTCTGTTGGAAACAAACGGAGCTCCCATATGCCGTTACGAAAATTTGCTGAGATGGAACGACCTGACCGCATGTTTAGGCGAGGATATCTTTACAACATCCTTCCTCGCAGCCAAGGATGAACTGAGCGGAACGAATCGGCAAACCTACTGCTGGCCGGTGGTAATCGGGCACGACAACCGGGCGCTCAATGAATTGTTCCGCCACGAAATGAGCGACCTGCATTTCCACCTTAAAGGATCGTCCTTGAATTTCGACCTGAACTGGATGAGTTTGATGAACAAAACATTCGGATGGAGTAAAACCTTCGGACTGCTGTCCCGGCATCAGGACAGCAGTCCGGTCTATGGGGAAAATGCAGGACAAATACCATTGTATCTTTATGTTGTCAAAGCGGCTGCGATACGGGTATTGCTATTCGATTTTCTATTAGACAACAATAAGATTTTCACATGTCCTTCTGGGAAATCGTCGAAACTGGAACATTTGATATGGGCGATTCTGAATGCTCCCGATATTACAGCGGCACAGTATCTTGCCCGCCGGTTGGACGACGTCATTCAAAGTTTCCGACAGACCGTCGGGCATCGTTACCGAGGAGGCGACGGCTCTGTACTAATTCCGGATTATGCGATAACGGATCGCAATACGCAATATTTGCAGGGAATCGACCGTCTGATGTCTGTATTTTCCGGAGAACGATGGCTGCTCTATCAAATCTTCCGGGGCATTTATGCCGAGAAATGGAAGAACAGGCACCTGAACTCATTGTTTTATGCTTATCTGGCAATCAAAACAAAATTCCGGGCCGAAATCATACAACATAACAACAGGGCAGGATTCGATAACTTCAACATCTACGAAAAACGGAAAAGTCTCTTCATTCCAGATGGTTCCGTATATGACGGTTTGCTCGCACAGTTGGCCGTCTGTGAATTTCTGGGGCAAGGCAAAGAGCGCTTTCTGGAAGCCAGAATCGCCCCAAAGCATCCCGGAGAAACATTAAAACGAGCGATTCGAAAAATCAAATTAGACGTATCTCGATCTCATTTCGTTGATAAGGAAACAGCTCGAAAAATCGATAGACGTTATACCCTAACACTACATTTCATCAAGCAGAAAGAATCTGAGGACTATAACCATTGTTCGCTTTGCTGTCGGCAAGCTCAATTACGAAAAAAAATATATTTAGAGGCTTTAGCTATTCGAAATGCCCGACAGGATTCGTTTTTCTCTCAACGTGAACGAATACGAGGAGTCGATGCGGCAAATTCCGAGATTCTCACCCGACCGGAGGTTTTTGCCCAAGCATTTAGATTTCTCCGAAACGAATTGCGGGCAGATGTGCAGTATCCGAATAACCTCGGAATGACCTACCATGTAGGAGAGGATTTCCTCGACGCAGTCGATGGCATGCGCGCTGTCGATGAAGTACTCACATTTATGGGATTTCATAACGGAGACCGTCTGGGCCATGCTATTGTATTGGGAATAGATGTAAAAAACTATTATGCCAAACGCCATAATATCTTAATCATTCCCTTGCAGGTACTATTGGATAACGTCGTATGGCTTTACCACAAGGGGCAAGACCTCCCCCGCTTCTGTAAGGTTTGCCGCGAATTGGAAATCCTTTATGAAACTACCTATCAAAAGGTTCACGGAACTGATGAAAATTCCAACAGCATAAGACCCAGTATATGGGATTACTACCAGTCTTGGCTGCTCCGCGGAGACAATCCCGAATATTACAGCGGCAGATCCGGATTCACAGCCAGTAGCGGTTATTGGTATGCATTCGATTTAAACACAACATCCGACAGTATGTTTGCCCGCAAAAACAATATTGCACAAAAGCTATATTATGATTACCATTACAACCGGAAGGTAAAGGAATGCGGAACGCGCACAGAACAGGTGTCTTTTTCCGACGAATTGGTAGCACACATCGCCGACGTACAGGAAAAGATGCTTTGCGAAATAGAACGGCAAAACATATGCATCGAATGTAACCCGACTTCCAACCTGCTGATCGGTCAGATAGAAGGATACAGACACCATCCGATCCTCCGGTTCCATAATCACGGTCTTAACCTTAATCTCCCGCCACATGCCATTTCCGTCAGCATCAATACGGATGATAAAGGAATTTTTGCCACGTCGCTGGAGCGGGAATATTCGTTGTTGGCCTTGGCTCTCGAAAAGGAATTCGCCAAAGAAAAAGAAAATCCACCGAGAACTATCTACGAATGGCTTGATCAAATTCGAAAGATGGCTGCTGAACAACGTTTCAGATAGAGCCGTTTCGAAATAATAGTCCTTGTCCCGTCTTGAAAACCGAGATCGGACAAGCGGAGGTACAATCTCAAAAAGGAACGGTGTACGCCGGATCGACGTACACCTTTCACGGCCTTATCCGGCCAAAAATGAGACGTCTTACTGCTGATAAGTCAGCGACTCCTTACGGAACTCCTTCATCAGTTTCTCAACTTCCAGCGAGGCTTTGCGGGCCCGCGTACCGGCTGCCTTGTTGCCTTTCTCGACCTGAAGCGCGGCCTCAGTGGAGAATGCGTCGTAAGTTTGCTGGATCTTTTCAATTAACTCTTTCATAATTCAAGTATTAAAAAAATGGAGGGCAAAGATAACTTTTTAGAGGGAAATAGCTATTTTTTCTTGGGTAAAAGTTTCGCGAGATCCGGGTCGGCCTCGATTCGAGCGATCTCCCGGCGGACGATCTCCACGACATCGGCCTTGACCCGGTAGTAGTTCTCGTTGACGATTTCCCCCATGTGATCCTCGCCGTCTTCTCCGATGAATGAAGAGATATCCGGGATAGGAACATAAGTCGCCGTTTCGGCCTTGACCTTTTCGTTGTCGATGACGATTTCGGCATGGAAAATCTTTTGAGGAATGGGCTCGTCGAAATTGTCGGCCACAGACCCGACGAACATACCCTGCGTGAGGTTGGAAATCTTCGACGCCGGAATCAGCGTTTCCAGCTGCGTATTGGTCGAGGTCGTAACGTTCTCGTTAGAGACCGAGTGCGACTCGCGCAGCTGGACGATCTTGCCGAAGCGATCCGACAAGGTGCGGGCCGTATCGCCCACGACTTGTCCGGAGAAGATGTTGCCCACGGTGTTGATGATGACCTTCGCCTCCTTCTCTCCGTAGTCGCGCTCCAGCTGCGAAAAATCCTGAATGCCCAGGCAGACGGAAACCTTGTTCGAACGGGCCGTGGCGATCAGGTTGTCCAGTCCCCGGACGTAGATCGTCGGGAGCTCGTCGATGATGAGCGACGATTTCAATTTCCCCTTTTTATTGATAAGCCGAATCAGACGTGAATTGTAAAGCCCGAGCGCTGCGCCGTAGATACTCTGTCGGTCGGGGTTGTTGCCCATGCAGAGGATCTTCGGCTCCTTGGGATTGTTGATGTCGAGGGTGAAGTCGTCGCCGGTGAGCACCCAGTAGAGCTGCGGGGAGATCATGCGCGAGAGGGGAATCTTCACCGATGCCACCTGCCCCTGCAACTGATCCTGCGCATTGCTTTTCCATGCGTCGACAAACGGCGAAAGGTAGTTTTCCAACTCCGGATAGGATGAAAGGATCGGGAAAATCTTCTCGAGAGGCTGGCACAGGAACTCGATGGCATGGGGAAAGGTACAGTAACGGCCTCCGTCGTAGATTTTCAGGTACCAGATAATCGCCGCGAGCAGGATGACGGCCGAATCGGTGAAGAAATCACCTTGTTTATCGACCCACGTCTTATTGAGGTTCAGAAGCGTGACGTAGGCGCTTTCATAGGCGTCTGAAATGTCGTCCATGAAGCGGGCGTCGATGGGGTTGCAACGGTTCGAGCGGCGGGGATCGTCGAAGTTGATGACGCAGAACTTCGGTCTGACAGTGTATCTATCCAGATGATGCAGCAAATGATTGTAGGCGATGCGGGTAAGGTCGTCGAACTTATAGTCGTAGACGAGCATCGAGAAGCCTTTCTCGATGTGCTGTTTGATATAGTTGTTCAGCACGGCGTAACTCTTGCCCGAGCCGGGAGTTCCCAAAATCAGCGTCGCACGAAACGGATTGATGACATTGATCCATCCCTGCCGCCATTGAGACTTATAACGATAACGCGTAGGAAGGTTCACCGAATAATCATTGCCGAGGCAACGCTCTTCCTGAAGAAAACTTTCGTTTTCATCATTGAACGGATCGTCGGCAAGAGGCTGTTTCAGCAGGCGCCGCAGCCAGACCCCGGCGGCCAGCAGGCAGAGATACCCCACAGCAAGGGTCGCAATATAGCTCCATGCCCGAAAGTCGGTTCCGGCAGGCAGCTCCAGCAGCGGGCCGTTCAGAAAGAACAGCGGGAAGCCGAGGCTGACGGCTCCGGCGATATGCCGTCTGCCGACCTTGCCGTTACGGACGCTTTTCGTGCCGTAGCAGCCCAGGGCGAGGAACAAGAGGCAGCAGAGTTTGGTCGTTATGGGATGGGAGAACAGCAACGTCGTCCGCTGAATGCTCAGGAGGATGCGGTCGAAAGCCGTCCACGTCAGCCCGCACTCGGACAGCCATCCGTAGCAGAACCAGTAAATATGGAGAATAAGGAAAAATACGCCGAGGGCGCGGGCGAACTGTACGATATTTTCGAGTGCCCGCAAATCGTCTTCTTGTTGCATGGATTCAGGATTTTGAAAGGCGAAAGTAATCTTTCTTCACCTGAAATCCTGCCGATGTCCGCTCCTGTCCGGCCCAGTCCGCCCGCATGAAAAATGCCCTTGCGGGGCGTCCGTTCAGCGGCGGCTGCACTCGATCAGGTGGTTGCGCAGAAGATCCAGAAAACGTGTCAGCCGCAACTTACGGTTTACGACGGCATGTCGGCACTGCTCCGGATTGTTGATCCGCACATTGAAGGACTTCGACAAGACATCGACAAGCGTCGGCAGATCGGCCGGAGAACCGTCGATGCGGCGCACGGCTCCGGAGATTTGCAGCGCTGCGATCAGTTCCATCAGATCCGTCGGGGTAAACTCCTTCGACAGATAAAGCGGGGATTTCGGGACTTCGACCGAGACAGGATCGGCGATGGACGGATAACGAAGCCGGGTGAAGACCAGGCGGATTTCGAAATTCGTCAGCAGAAGCGCCGATTCGAGCAGCGACGCCTGCGGAGATTCCTTCTCAACAATCCGCACTTGCAGCCGCATCAGGCGGGATTGGAGACGGGCAAGTTCGTGCAACAGGTCGAGGGGCGGGCGGAGGGATCGAGCGGTAAGACTATGAAGCATATCGACGTAATCCTCATAGGCTGCATCGAAAGCATCCTGCTCCGGGGACAGTAATCGTCGGTCGAGAAAGGTTTCGAGCATTCCGATAAACGGAACTTTTTCCGGGTTCTTCATCGTTCGGGGCATATCGGGTTATTCGGTCGGTTTTCATGTGCGAAGATGGGAATTTCTTAAATGCGAAACAGCATATCCGGATATCCGCCCGGATATAAAAAGTCGAAAAAATCATTCCTCCCTATTCAAGGAATAAAGCAATGCCTCGGTAAATTTCGTGCGATCCTTTTTGCGCTCCAGAACACGGCGTTTGACATCGGTCGGATCGCCGAGTTTGACATGCAACGTATCCTCGAAGACCCGAACGACCAGATTGAACGGAGCAGCCGTACCGTCGGCCAGCAGCAAAGGCTTCGGGGTCATCCGATCGAGCCCGCAAAGGATTTCCGAAACGCTGATCGCAGAATGCTCCTTCGACCAATAGAGCGGCGACTGAGGGGCGGACCCGGAGATGAAATACTGCGGATGTTCGAGGCGATAATACAACAATTCTTTTTCCATGCGGATAAATTCGATAGCCATGTCGATAAACCGATGCACATATGGCGGAGGCGGAACGGAAGGTTCGTGAGTTCGAAAAAGCAGAAACCGGAACTGGATTTGCGTATAATTCAACGTATGTAATGCCGACAGATAATCCGTATCATCGCAAAGGGCTGTAACGCAGCGGGCAAATTTCAAAAAGTAAGTTTGCAGCCTTTTTTCAGAAACAACTTTGCGATTCAGTGATTTTAAGATGGCTCGGAACAAAGAGGTATGCAACAATTTGTCCATCTATATTTGTCGTTTATTACAATGAATTAAATTGCATATATTGTATCTATGAGATAATTTTCTTACCTTGTGTAAAACAGCGAATAGCTGTCGAATCCTGTCATCGACACCTGAAAATGCTACTTAAGACAAGATGGACAGGATGATAGGAGGAATCGTGCAAAAAACAGCACGGGCTTCTCCTATCTGTTCATCGGGTTGTAGCATTCCTCAGGTGTCAATAGGTTAAGTCCGTGCTTTTATTTTATGCTATTTCATTTATGGTTTAACCGAAAAGCATGATTTTGCCACAATAAATTTATAATTTATGCGTTTCATAAAGAAAATATCGGTTACACCGTAGAACGGATCGGAATCGGCTCCCATGACGCCGGCGTTCAGTCGGGACAAACGGTCGCGAATCTCTTTGTTCGTAACCGCGACGATGATGGGCGATTGTCTTCCCATCCCGGTAGGTGCGTATGTTCCGGCTTCCAAGATTTTTTCTATCAACTCCTTTTCAGGTACTCTGTCCTGATAGGATCTGATCGCCCTGCGGGTCGTCAGAACCTCCAATGCTTTTGTTTTCGCTCATATCATTTTGTGTTTCAGTATTCGAACAAGAGACCGCAAGCAGCAGCATGACGGCCGATAGTAAAATGTTGCATTTCATATTGCGATAATTTTGATTTCGGATGCAAAGTTAGGATGTTCTTCCGTTCCGGACAAGTACGGGGAATTATTCATATAGTGATAAATTTACCCCTATACATACTTTTGCACATATTACAAAAAGGGCTGTCTTTACTGTGAATTTCAGAGGTGGAAAATATGTATGAAAAGAAAATTCCTTTCGATATAAACTGCGATATGAAAATCACGATGGAGATAATCAGCGACAAGTGGAAATGCTGTATTATCAACTATCTGGCGAATGGTTCGAAACGTCCGAGCGAACTGCATCGGGCGTTTTCGGACGCCACGCCGAGAGTCATCAACCAGCAGCTGAAGGAACTCGAATTTCACGGAATTATTTCATAATTTTACGGTCGGATACATTGCGGAATCATGTCGTTCGAAAACAGGGACATCCTAATTTCTGTACCGACGCTTTGCCGCCGGAACCCCATCCTGCCATCCGGAGAAGAGGGCGGATAGCCATAGCAGGATGATATGACAATATCCGCAGCTCGGTATAGCGCATCGCCTCCCGAAAGGCCGGGGCAATCGGTTTGTGTCCCCGAATCGAAGAGACCGTTATTTTTTACTAATCGTCACGATGCCATTCTCAAATATGCAACGGATCGGAGCGATGTTTTCCAATTCGTCGAGCAGTTCTCGGAGCGGCAAATTGGGCGTCCGGAGGCTGAACGTATACCGGTATATTTCCGGGTCGGAAACTGCGAATTCCACGTCGTACCACCGTTCGAGTTCCGCAATCACCTCTTGCATCGGAGTGTTTCGGAACCAGATGATGTTGCGGCTCCACAGGATGGCCTGCTCGGGATTCTCGATGTCGGTGACGGTGCAGTTGTCGGCCTTGCGGTCGAAAACCAGCTTCTGGGAGGCCGACATATGGTTCTCTCCGGTTCTGTAAGAGAAAAGTACGCTGCCTTCGAGCAGCACGATGTCGACCGTCGGAGCATTGTCGTAGGCACGAATATCGAACGAGGTCCCCAGCACGCGGAGTTCTTCGTCGCCGACATGCACGATAAACGGACGTTGCGGATTGCGAGCCACCCGGAAATAGGCTTCGCCGTCGAGTGTCACCTTGCGTTCCGACAGCCCGAAGCGTTCCGGATAGGTGAGCGTCGAACCGGCATTGAGGAACACGCGCGTTCCGTCTTGGAAAATCACCTCCTTGCGTTCGCCTGCGGCTGTGGCGATCGTTTCCGTTCTGACCGGTGTGAAGAGTGCGCCGCCCATGCGGCTGTTCAGATTCGCCCACAGACCTGCGATGAGCGCACACGGAATCAATACGGCTGCAACGCGGAACAGCAGCCGACGACGGTGCGAACGCGCGATGCAACGGTCGATGCGTCGCAACAGTTCTTCAGTCGGAATGTTTTCGAGGAGCGGGCTCGCTCCGGATTCGAGAGCCTGCGCATCCTCGTCGAACTGTCCGGAGAGCCATCTCTGTCCCTCGGACGTCGAAAACCATGCTGCGACTTCAGCAGCCTCCTCCGGGGTTGCCGTTTCGTTCAGCACCCGTTTTATAATGATCTCTTTCGGTCGTTTCATCTGAAAAATATCGATAGTATAATCAAAAGTTTTATGGTATTCGCCAGCCAGCCCTTCAATGTCTTTACGCTCTCCCGGTAGTGGGTGTTCACGGTGTGAATCGACAAATTCAGGCGTGCAGCGATCTCCCGGTTGGAATACCCTTCGCAGCGCATGGCTGTCACGGTGCGCTGCTGGGGCGGAAGCTGGGCGATTGCCTGCTGGAGCAGTTCCGTCCGGTGGTGCCGTTCGGCATAAGTATAAAGATCGTCATCGTACTGCGGCTGTTTCTGTACGATCCGATAGTTGTGTTGCAGGGCGTTGACATTGTTACGAATATGGTTCAATACAAGGTGTTTCAGCATGGCATAGAGATAGCCTTGCAGATTCTGCGTGACGAAAAGTGCTTCGCGTACGCCCCATAATTTGACGAAGAGCTGCTGCACGGCATCTTCGGCATCGGCCCGGTTTTTCAGGTATCGTACGGCCTGCGTATAAAGTTTGGCATGATAGCGTCGGTAAATAGCGTCGAAAGCCGCACGATCCCCCTTCCGGAGCCGTTCCAGCAGCGTCCTCTCGTCGACCGTGCCGTAATCCGATGCAAGTTTCTTCAATTCCGTAAATGATATGAATCGTCATACAAAGATATGAAGTTATTCCATAGCAGAGCAACTTTTTTCAGTTCTCCTTTATGGAAAAGACACCTGAAGAGGCGGAAAATGAGTAGTCGAAATCTTTTTTTCGAAAAAAATTATTTCCGCTCACACTTTTCGGATGCGTTATGTGTCTTTTTCATGAAACTACCAGAACCGAACCTTTATGAACGCGAAAAAAATTCTTCCGATGCTTTTCCTTGCCGGGCTCGTCTGTAGTCATGGCGCGGCACAGAATCGCATTTCCGTATCGAAATTTTCCGGCAACGACATTGCGGGCGTTGTCGTGGCCCCGTTCTTCGATGTCGAAATCCGTCAGAGTGACACTCCCGGAGTACTTTTCGACATGGACGAGCGTTTGGCGTCCTATCTCGTATAATAATTCATATAATAATTCAGCGAAATGCTACGGAATCGTCATGTTTCTGTTGCATATCATTCGGATTTTTATCATGGAAAAAGCGGCGTGAAAGTAAAACAACCTCAATTCTAATCATATCAAACAAACAGAAATGAAACCAACCAAACTCCTATTGGCGGCGGTTTTTCTGCTGGGTTCCGTGTGGACGGTCTCGGCGCAGCAGGTGACCGTCAGGCTCCGGCAGGTGAAGCTGGAGCAGGTGCTGGACGAGATTTCCCGGCAAACAGGGTATGCGTTCTATCACTCCTCCCCGACAGTCGATCCCGACAGTCTCGTGTCGCTCGACGTCGTGAATGTCCCGCTGGAAACGGCATTGGACAAACTTTTCGCCGATACCCGCATCGGCTACGAAATCAAGAATCAGAAGGTCTACCTCAATGCCAAAGAGGAGCGGAAGACCGCGTCTACCCCCCCCCGGCCGATCTCGGGAACCGTACTCAATGCTGAAGGGCAGCCTGTCGTCGGCGCCACGGTCGTCATCAAAGATACGACCAAAGGCACCAGCACGGGGCTCGACGGCGGATTCTCGCTCGAAGCCGCACCGAGCGACGTGCTCGTCGTTTCCTACATCGGCTATGACACACAGGAAATCGAAGTAGGCAGCCGCACCTCACTGGAAATCCGGCTGGCGGAAAACACCACGGAACTCGACGATGTGGTGGTGATCGGTTACGGTGCCGTAAAGAAACGCGACGTTTCGACGGCCATTTCGTCGATCAAGGCCGAAGACATCGCCAATCAGCCCATTTCGGACTTCCGGCAGTCGATGGCCGGCAAGATGCCGGGCGTGCAGGTGATGCAGACGGGCGGCGACCCCGAAGGCAATGTGATGGTGCGCGTGCGAGGCATCAGTTCGGCCACGGCCGGCAACGACCCGCTCTACATCGTCGACGGCGTACCGATGGAGAACGGCCTTTCGAACCTCAATACGAACGACATCGAATCGATGGAGGTGCTCAAGGATGCCTCGTCGGCCGCAATCTACGGTTCGCGCGGTTCGAACGGCGTGATCCTCATCACCACGAAGAAAGGCCGATCGGAAACGATTCAGGTCTCCTACGACGGTTACTACGGCGTGGAACAGGTGTCGAAGAAAGTCGACCTGATGAACGCTTACCAGTATGCGCAGGTGTCGAAAGAGGCGCATGACGCTGCCTATTTCGACAAATATCCCGGCGGCACGGCCGTCAACGGCGAGCGTCCCGAGTCGTACATGAATTACCCTGTCGAACTCGTTCCCTACCTGAACGGCGAGCCGGGCCTCACGGATACCGATTGGCAGGACGCCATTTTCCGCACGGCTTCGACTACGAGCCACAATATCGCCATTTCCGGCAAGGGTAAGAACATCAATTATTTCATATCGGGTAACTACTACTACAAGGAGGGTACGATCATCAACTCCGACTTCGAGAAATATTCATTCCGTCTGAATCTCGACGGCAAGTACAAGAATTTCAAATACGGCGTGAATTTTTCGCCCTCGTACTCGAAATCGAATAAGGTGAACGCCTCGGGATCCTACGGCTCGGGCGGCATCGTGCAGTCGGCGCTGACCTCGTGCCCGATCTGGCCGGTCTACAACGAGGACGGCACGTTCAATTTCCAAGGCAACGGCTACTGGAGAATCGGCACGGACTACCAGCATAACGAGGTGTTGAACCCCGTGGCACTTGCGACGCTCCAATCGGAGGTCATCGACCGCATGTCGATGACGGGTCGTGCTTTTCTGGGCTACGACATCCTGCCGGGTCTGACGTTCCAGACTTCGGTCGGCGGATCGTTCTACGGAGCGATCGACAACAAGTATCGTTCGTCGGAGCTGCCGCTGCTCGGCAAAGCCTATTACGACGCCCGCTCCAATCCCGAAGGCTACGCTTCGTCGGGCTTCTATTTCAACTGGCTCGTCGAGAACCAGCTGACTTTCGACCGCACGTTCGGCGACCACTCCCTGAACGTCATCCTCGTGCAGTCTGCCCAGAAGGAAACCTACAAGACGCTGAACGTCACTGCGACGGACTATCCCAACGACCATAACCAGACTATCGGGGGCGGTACGGTGAGCGACGGCGATTCGAAGACCGAACAATGGTCGTTGGCTTCGTACCTCGCCCGCGTGCAGTACAGCTACAAAGGCAAGTACATGCTCTCGGCAGCCATCCGCGCCGATGGTTCGTCACGTTTCGGCAAGAACAACCGCTGGGGTTATTTCCCCTCGGCGTCGGCCGCATGGCGCATTTCGGGTGAGCCGTTTTTCCAGAACGCCGGTGCGCTGTCGTGGGTCAGCGACCTGAAGTTGCGTGCCAGCTACGGCCAGACGGGTAACTTCCAGATCGGCAATTACCGCCATTTGGCGACGATGAGCACCGACGACTACATTCTCGGCACGGGCAGCGGTTCGCTCGTAAGCGGCTACAAACCCTCGGACGTGGAGAATCCCGACCTGACGTGGGAGAAGACCTCGATGTTCAATGTCGGCGCCGATTTGAGCGTTTTGGGCGGCTACCTGAATCTCACGGCGGAGTACTACTACGCCAATACGACCGACATGCTGTTAGAGGTTCCCATTCCCCATCTGACGGGATACAGCACGACGCTGATGAACATCGGCAAGGTGAATAACCGCGGCTGGGAGCTTTCGGCTTCATCGCAACACTCCTTCGCCAACGGCATCAGCTATTCGCTCAACGCCAACTGGGCGACGAACACCAACGAGGTGAAGGCGCTCGGGGCTAACGACACGCCGATCATCAAATCGGGCAGCGTCGACCACGCCTACTACATCACCAAGGTCGGCGAACCCATCGGCTCCTACTACCTGCTCGTGCAGGACGGTATCTTCCGCAACGAGGAGGATCTGAAGGCCTACCCGCATGTTTCCTCCGCACAGCCGGGCGATTTCCGTTTCGTGGATGTGGACGGCGACGGAGAAATCGACCTCGAGAAAGACCGCACGATCGTGGGCAACTACATGCCCGACTTCACCTATGGCTTCGGCGGATCGTTCGGATACAAAGGCCTCGACTTCCAGGTTGCTTTCCAAGGTGTACACGGCAACGAGATCCTGAATCTGAACCGCCGCTATCTGGACAACATGGAGGGCAACACGAACGGCACGACGGCGGCATTCCACCGCTGGAAGAGCCCCGCGGACATCGGCGACGGCAATACGAACCGTGCCAACCGCAAGCAGACGGGCAACAACTCGCGTACGTCGACCTGGCATATCGAGGACGGCTCGTATCTGCGCCTGCAGAACATCGCGCTGGGCTATACGCTGCCGGCCAAATGGACCAAGAAATTCTACGTCGAGAAGTTGCGTGTCTATGTTTCGGCGCAGAACCTCGTCACGTGGACCGATTATTCGGGCTACAACCCCGAGGTGAGCGGCAGCACCAGCGCTCTGACGCCGGGCGAGGATTACGGCACCTATCCGCTGGCCAAAACCTATATGGTCGGACTGAACGTCACATTCTAATAAACGAACGAAAAGATGAAAAAGATACGAATTTTATTTTCGGCAGCGGCGCTGCTCGCGCTCGGTGCGTGCGGCGAGGATTTCTTCGACCTGCAGCCGAACTACGAAGTGTCCGTAGATAATGCATTCAAGACGGCGGACGATTTCGATGTAGCCGTCAAGGGTTGCTATGCCAAACTACAGGGGCAGGTCAGCTACTACACCGAGCTGTGCGAATACCGCAGTGACAATCTCTATCTCGACGCTCCGACGGCCGGTACGCAGGATCGCTACGATTTGGACCAATTCAGCGAAACGCCTTCGAACGGCATTCTCGAGGATGCATGGGCCAACTTCAACAACGGTGTCTATCGCTGCAACATGGTGCTCGACCGTATCGACGATGCGGATTTCGACGCCACGCTCAAGGCGCAGTATGAAGGTGAGGCGCTCTTTATCCGAGCTTATACCTACTTCAACATGTACCGGCTCTGGGGTGGCGTACCGACGACGCGCAAGGTCGTATCGGTGGCCGAAGCGCTGAAGATCGGCCGCAGTTCGGAAGAGCAGATGTACGAGTTCATCGCCGGGGATTTGAAGCGCATCGTCGACGAGCAGATGCTGCCGGCGTCGTACGGCGCCGCCGATACGGGACGCGCGACGCTCGGAGCGGCCCGGGCGCTGCTCGGAAAGGTCTACCTCACCTTCGGCAAGGCGCAGGAGGCCGCCGACGTACTCGACGATCTGGTCGGACAGTATCGGTTGCTGGACGATGTGGCCGATGTCTTCGATGTGGACAACAAGATGAACGACGAAGTTATCTTCGCCGTACGCTTCAACAAGGAGGTGGTCGGCGAAGGACACGGAGCATGGTTCTCGATTACGAACCTGACGGACAATTCGGGTCAGAGTCCCGTGCTGAAAGCCCTTTACGACGACAACGATGCCCGTAAATCACTGATCGAGTACGTTCAGGTCGACGGCGTGAAGTTGTGCCTGATGCGTAAATTCTACGACACGCCCGACGCCTCGACCACGCAGTACGGCAACGACCAGATCCTGCTGCGCTACGCCGACGTATTACTGATGTACGCCGAGGCGCTCAACGAGGTAGGTTACGACAGCAGTGCGGACTCTCCGGCCTTGCAGGCACTCAACGAAGTGCATACCCGTGCCGGCCTCGATCCGCTCAACATCACGGACATCCCCGATCAGGAGGCGTTCCGCCGTGCCGTCTGCCTCGAACGACAAAAGGAGTTCCCCTATGAAGGGCAGCGTTGGTTCGATCTTGTGCGCATGGGCTATGCCGCCGAAGCCGTAGCGGCCGAGGGGCACGCCATCCAGAGTTATCAATTACTCTTCCCGATTCCCAACACCGAGCTGGAGCGTATCAACGACACCTCGCTGTTGTGGCAGAACCCCGGTTACTAATCCTTAAAACATCGAAAAGACCATGAAAAAATACCTGTTCGGACTGCTTGCCGCCGGGGCCGCACTCGCCGCCGGTTGCAGCGAAGACAACTTGCCGGAGGCCTCCTTCTCGCTGTTTCAAGTCGAGAGCGTGACGGCCACGGCCGGCGACGGGGAGGCGACCGTCCGGTGGACGCCGCAGGAGGGAAAACCCGCTCCCGCCGAATACTATGTGAGCTGGGTGGCCGACGATTCGGAGGTCGCCGGCGGTTCGCAAACCGTAGCCTCCGATACCTATTCGCTGACCGTCACGGATTTGGTGAACGACTGTGCCTACACCTTCTCCGTGCAGTCACGCTACGCCGACGGGCTGGCTATGAAAATCTCGGCCGTCTGCACGCCGAAGTCGACCCGCATGCCGGCCTCGGAGCTCAAGGCCATGGCCGGCGACGAGCGCGTTTACCTCTCGTGGACGGCACCCGACACACAACTGGATTATGCGTACCGTATCGTCGTGACGGCAGGCGGTTCGGAGGTGAAGCGTGTCGAGGTCGAATCCTCGGAAACCTCTGCGCTCATCGAGGAGCTGGCCAACGGCACTGAATATGCCTTCGCGCTGACGTGCGTCTACGCCCACGGCGATTCGGAGGCCGTGACGGCCACTGCGACGCCGGGCGAAATCGATCCGATCAACGTCACCTCGACGACGCTGCGCCAATTCGAGCTCTGCACTTTCGAATACAATCCCGCCTATTTCGTACAGGGCGAAATCGCTTCCGTGAAATGGGAGTTCGGCGACGGCAACTCTTCGGATGAAACGGTTGCGACCTACTGTTATGCCAAGACCGGTTCCTATACCGTGACGCTGACGGTCACCTACGAGGGCGGCACGACCGAAACGGCGACTGTCGAGCTGACCGTCGACGGTTTCGCGTGGATCTCGGTCGGAGGCACCGGCTACCAGAAATCGTCGAACATCGTCTTCTCGCATGACGGGCAGACCTTCTACACGATATCGCAGACGGACAAGAAACTGCTTGCCATCAGCGCCATCACAGGGCAAATCGTCTGGGAGTACGCGACTTCAGCCGCGACCTACGGCGCCGGCCCGGCCGTCGGAGCGGACGGTACGGTCTACTTCGGCACCGAGGACGGCGACGGAACCCTCTATGCCGTATCGGCTTCGGGAGCCCTGAAATGGAAAGCGACGCTCGGCGCGGCCGTGAAAGCCAGTCCGGCCGTCACGACTGACGGCGTCGTCTATGCACTGGCCGACGGCGGTATCCTCAAGGCTTTCGATGCCGTCTCAGGCGCTGAGAAATGGTCCGCGACGCAGACGGGCAACGCCGGCGGCGTGGCGGTGGATGCGGACGGCACGGTCTACATCGGCACGTCGAAAGGCATCTGGGCTTACACCGAGGGCGGCACGCTCAAGTGGACCTGCGACACGGAACACAACGTGACCGAGCGCGGCGGATCGCTGGCTATCGGCGGCGGCGTGCTCTATGCGACACTCAAATCCAAGGGCGGCTGCGCGGCCGTCGATACGGCGACGGGCCGCACGTTGTGGACCTACGCTTCGCAGGCGGGCGACAGCTATCACCCCGTGGTGGATGGCGACGGAACGGTCTACTTCTGTGAAAAGAATGGATACCTCTATGCCGTAGACAAGAATGGCAGCGAGAAATGGGTGGATCAGACGGACAAAAATTACATTTACTCGGGATTCGCACTGGCCGCTGACGGCAAAGCCTACATCTCGCAGTACGCTTCGCCGTTCAACCTGCTCGCATTCGACGCTTCGGGCAATCGCTCGATTATCACGTCCATCGGCGCACAGACCATGAGTCCCGTAAGCATCGGACCCGACGGCCGCGTCTACTACGGTCTCAACGGTTCGATCTCGGCCTATGACATCGCCGCGTCCCTCGCCGCCGAGGGCTGGCCGATGCGCGGCGGCAATATGCAGGGCTCTAATTCACTGAAGTAGAGGAGCCATGAAAAGAGTGTTGATACTCATGGCTGCGGCATTCTGCGCCGTGGTTCCGGTTTCGGCCCAAAGGCCGGAACCGGGCACCACGACCGCCTTGTACAAACAGGCTTCGACGGAGGATTTTTCCCGCATTCGTGCCGCCGGAATCGAGTGGATCGAAGTGGCCCTGAACCAATGCTATCGCGGGGTGCCCATGGAACAAATTGTTCCCCGTATCGAAGCCATGAAAGCGATGGTCGACAGCGCCGGGCTGAAAGTTTGGTCGGTGCATCTGCCTTTTTCCCGAACGCTGGATATCTCCGCGGCGGATGACAGTCTGCGGCGCGAAAACGTCGCGTTCATGGCCAAGATGATCCGTAAAAGCGGTCTGTTCTCCCCGCAAAGGCTCGTGCTGCATCCCAGTTCGGAGCCTATCGCCGACGAGCAGCGCGAGCAGCGAATCGAAAACGCCATCGCCTCGATTCGCCTGCTGAAACAGGAGGCGGACGCCATCGGTGCGGAGCTGTGCATCGAAAACCTGCCCCGCACCTGTCTGGGCAATACGCCCGAGGAACTGGTGCGCATCGTCGACGCCGTACCGGGCGTCGGCATCTGTTTCGACACGAACCACTATATCGGAGGTACGACCGGACATTTCATGGATGTCGCAGGAAGACGTATCCGGACGCTGCACTGCTCGGATTTCGACTTCGTGAATGAATGTCATTGGCTGCCGACGCAGGGCGACATCGACTGGCGGGAGTTCGTCAGCCGGCTGCACGACATCGGATACGACGGCGTATTCATGTACGAGGCAATAAAGGACCGTTCTTCGCAGAAACGCCTCTCTCCTGAGCAGGTGGCGGCCAGCTATGCCGAAATATTCAACGCCATCGAATAAACGCCAAACTAAAAAAATCCAATAATATGAAACGATACGTCAAACTATTTTTCGTAACGGCACTGTTCGGGTTCGCAGCCTGTAACGACGATACGCCCGACTGGAACGTCCCGCAGCAGCAGCCGAGGCAGGCCTCCGAAACGATGGAGGCGCTGTGGCGGACTTCGCCGCTCGATGCGGATCTGACCGGCCGCCGGGCGCTATTCACGACCATTCAGGGCTATGCCGACGCCTGCTCGAGCGCGACCTTCTCGAGTTTTCTGGAGGGCGACGAGTGGCTCGCTCAGTCGCTCGTGAAATACGAAGACATCCTGGCCTGCTACGATGCGGCGTTCGACCGTGTGCTGGCGGGTGTCCGTGACGAAACCCCTGCCCCGGGTCAGGCGCATATCTGGATGCTCTATAACATGGGCTATGTCGTCAAAACCCCGTCAGGGTGTTTCGCCGTGGATATCTATCACCGCCGGGGCGCCGAACTCGAGCCCTACATCGACTTCTACGCCTCGACGCATGTGCATCAGGATCACAAGTGCCAGCCGCTCATCGACGCCATGCTCGCGGCCGGAAAACCCGTCGTAACGAACTACCTCGAAGAGCCGGGATACGCCTACACTTCGGAAGAGGCGGCCGACTATATAATTGGAAAATTCAAACTCCATACTTTCGTCACCAACCACAACAACGGCTCTACGAACGTTCCCGTGACGGTCTTCCAGATCGACTGCGGCGACGATACGGACAACTTTACCCTGATGCATTCCGGGGATTCGAATTTCCGACCCGAGCAATTCGACGTGACCGCCGACATCGACGTCTACATCCCGCGCTATGCACCTAACGAACTGACCGAAAACAACGTCATCGGCAAGGTTTTCACGCCGAAATACGTCCTGTTGTCGCATATACTGGAACTCTCGCATGCCGACCCCGACTCATCGCGCTGGACGCTCGAACAAGGACTCACGCGCGCCGCGCAGCTCGACTGCGACAAAACGTACATGCCTTTCTGGGGTGAAAAAATGATTTGGGAAAACGGTAAACTGGAATAAGAGATGAAACGAATCGCAATCGTCCTGCTGGCGCTGGCAGTGTTGGCAGGCTGTGCCGGAGGCGGTACGCAGAGTGCCGTGCCGGAGAATCGGGCCGAGGCTCTCCGGATGCAACTGCTCTCGGGCGACACCTCTGCCGTTCTCGTCGTGGCGCATCGAGGCGATTGGCGTTACGCCCCCGAAAACTCTATCGCGGCCATCGAACATTCGATCGCAGTCGGGGTGGATATAGTTGAACTGGATCTTCAATTAACCAAGGACAGCGTATTGATCGTCATGCATGACGCCACGCTCAACCGCACGACTACGGGCAAGGGCCGTGTCGCCGACTGGACGCTGGATTCCATCCGCACACTGAAGCTCAAAAACGGCTGCGGTATCCGGACCAAACACACGGTGCCGACGCTCGAAGAGGCGCTGCTCGCAGCCCGAGGGCGCGTATTGCTCAACCTCGACAAGGCCGACCGCTATTTCGACCTCGTGGTGCCGCTGCTCGAAAAGACCGGCACGACCCGCCAGATCGTTATGAAGGGCAGTAAACCTGCCGCCGAAGTGCTCGGTCTGTATGGGAAATATCTCGACGAAGTGATTTACATGCCGGTAGTGAACCTCGACCGGGAGGATGCCCCGGAGTCGATGGAGGCCTACATCGCCGAGCTGAAACCCGTGGCCTACGAATTGATTTACGCCGAGGCCGAAGATGCAGCGATGCCGCTGCGCATGCGCGACGAACTGCGCGGCAAGGCGCTCATCTGGTACAACACGCTGTGGGACACCCTCTGCGGCGGCCATGACGACGATCTTTCGCTCGAAGATCCCGATGCGGCATTCGGCTACCTGATCGACACGCTCGGGGCGCGAATCATCCAGACCGACCGGGCCGAGCATCTGCTGACCTACCTGCGCGACCGCGGCCTGCACCGATAAATTGCATGAAACCTATGAACCTGCTGAAATATTTCGCCGTCTCTCCGGCGTCGGAGCCGCTGACCGACGGCGACGAAATCCGGAAACGTTACGCACGACTGCGCTGGTCGGTATTTCTCTCTGCGACGCTCGGATACGGACTCTACTACGTCTGCCGGTTGAGTCTGAACGTCATCAAGAAACCGATCGTCGATGCGGGCGTGCTCTCCGAGGCCGAGCTGGGAATCATCGGTTCGGGTCTCTTCGTCACCTATGCCGTCGGGAAGCTGACCAACGGTTTCTTGGCCGATCGCAGCAACATTCGCCGCTTTCTGGCGGCAGGACTGCTCCTGACGGCCTTCATCAACCTCGTCCTCGGGTTCACTACCTCGTTCGCCGTATTCCTCGTCCTGTGGGCCGTCAACGGGTGGGCACAGTCGATGGGCGCGGCGCCGTGTGTCGTAGCCCTTTCGCGCTGGTTCGGAGACCGGGAGCGCGGCACTTTCTATGGGCTGTGGTCATCGAGCCACAACATCGGTGAGGCCATCACCTTCATCGCCACGGCCGTCATCGTCGCAGCATGGGGCTGGCAGTGGGGATTCCGCGGCGCAGGACTACTCGGACTGCTGGGATTCCTCCTCGTCGTGCTCTTCATGCGCGACACGCCGCAGAGCTGCGGACTTCCCTCTGTGGCGCATTACAAGGGCGACGAAACGCCCGAAAGGGTCGCCGAGGAGGGCAAAAGTGTCGGGGAGCTTCAGAAAGAAGTGCTGCGCAATCCGGCGATTTGGATGCTGGCTCTGGCCAGCGCATTCATGTACGTTTCGCGCTATGCCGTGAACAGTTGGGGCATCTTCTTCCTCGAAGCGGACAAGGGCTATACGAATCTCGAAGCCAGTTCCGTGATTTCGATCAGTTCGGTCTGCGGAATCGTCGGAACCGTCGCCTCGGGCTGGGTGTCGGATCGCTTCTTTTCAGGCCGAAGGCATCTGCCCGCGCTGATATTCGGGCTGATGAACGTCTGCGGATTGTCGCTCTTCCTGCTCGGGCCCCGCGATTGCTTCTGGCTCGATGCCGTGAGCATGGTCGTCTTCGGACTGGCCATCGGGGCCCTGATCTGCTTCCTCGGAGGACTGATGGCAGTGGACATCGCCTCGAAAAAAGCATCCGGGGCGGCGTTGGGCGTCGTCGGGATCGCCAGCTACGCGGGGGCTGCAGTGCAGGACGTCGTCAGTGGATTCACAATCCAGAGCGGGAAGAGCGTCGGTACTGCCGATGCCGTCGCAAATTACGATTTTTCCGTCGTGACATGGTTCTGGATCGGTGCTGCGATTCTCTCCGTACTTTGCGCTCTGGCCGTATGGGGCATGTCGAAGCGAAAGGAATAGTCGTGCGCGACAAAACGATCCGGCAAGTGAAACGGAACCCATCGACTCCGCTTCGCTTGCCGGGTCGCTATAAAAGGATTCTTGCCCAAGTAAAATTAACCATGATTTAACAAGAACACGAGTCGATATTTATAAATTTATAACATCTCAAATGCTTGTGAAATGAGTACGCCGCCATATTCGACAGGCATTCGTACATCGATATAAGTCCTGATTCTGTCATCAACCGAATTACTAACCCTAATCGAATCAAAGATGAATCGTTTATTATCATCGCTTTTGTTATTCTGTATCGCTTTCATACCGCGGACAGGCAATGCGATAACTCCTGACGAGGTTGTTCAGATTATAAAAAACAAACAGAATTACCCGAATTATGTTTTGGTGGCGGCACATCGGGGATATTGGGCCGATTATCCGGAAAACTCACAAGGGGCCTATGAAATGGCTATCGAATTGGATGTCGACATCGTCGAGATGGATGTCCGCCTCACTAAAGACGGTCAGATGGTCATTTTTCATGATGCCTGCCTGGATCGAGTGACAACCGGATACGGACGACTTCGGGATACGAACTGGTCCGAGGTGCAACAATTGTATCTGGTCATGCCGGACGGCCGCAGAACGTATGACAAAATGCTGACTTTGGAACAAGCCCTCGATTCTCTGAAAGGCAAAGCCGTAGTATCTATAGACATCAAGGAAACGGGATCGCTTTTCAACTCTCTTTTCGTCAAGATTCTGAAAATGCTGAAAACAAAGGGAATGTTGGGACAATCCATTGTCAAAGGAAAGATGCCGTTGGCTGAAATACAGAGTCTTGTTGCGCAAGCCGGTGCAACGTTGGATGATTTCATATACACTCCCATTGCATTTTCCAATACGAGGAATCTGGATCAGTACATCAAGGATTTCGTAAATTCAAAAAAGATTTACGCTTTCGAGCTGGTTTACAAACAATCCGCGGATCCGATACTCCAGTATGTTTCATTGTTGAATTCGAATCATATCTGGATCGGACAGTACTCGTTCTGGCCTGAAACCGCCGACGGAGTATTCGCTGAAAAAATCCCGCTTACCGATACCGATCCTATAACCCGGGATTACAAGTTTCAGGATCGGGATCCCGGGAATTTCCTGGATGACGGTCGGGGTGACTGGGACTGGCTCTTCTCCAAAGGTGCGAACTATGTCATTACCGACCGTAGTGAACTGATGCTCGATTACCTTACTGTAAAAGGATTACGTTCAAAATAATAGATGCCATGAAACGAACCCATATAAAATACTATTCGATTCTGTTGAGTTTTCTGTTTTCGATCGGAGCATGTTGTGTTTCCGCACAGAATGCTCTTGTGTTGAAACGCTTGTATCGCCTCGACAACGGCTCGGCACAAGAAAGCATAGGAGGTTATGACGGTACGATACATGGCACCGTATATAATCATCAGGATCGTTATGGCCACGGCGCCGGCGCCATGCAGTTCGCCGACAATGCATACATATCCATTCCGTCGCCGGTCAGTGATTTCGATTACCAGAATACCGGTTACACCGTTTCTTTTTGGACATACATCGATGAAAACCTATATAAACAATTCGGAAAAACACCTTGGAAGGACAGCGATCCGGTCGTTAGGGCTTACTATGCGTTGAATGATACCGACCATGTGATTCTCACCGGATGCCATCGTCGGGGAGATAGAATGATTCTCGACCGTTATACGTCGGATACCGATCATAAATTCAAAAACTGGGGGATATGGTTATGGGATCCCGTCAATTTCACCCAACGGCTGGGATGGTATCATATCGTACTGTCGTACGAACCTACGAGAACCTTCATCTATGTATTTTATCCCGACGGACAGATGGTCAGCAGTGCGCACTACATGGGCATTCAGAATTATTCCGTCGCAACGCATTGGGGAATCGGCAACAGTTCCGGGAAATCCTTGATTCTGGATGCTTTTTCCGTATATCAGGGCGCTGCTTCCGAAACTGATGCCCGGGATATTCATGCGAGAGAAATGTTACCGAACGGCATGTATAAAATATCGCTTGCCGCTAACAGTCAGAATTATGTTCATACCGTAGGTAATGGGACCGAAGGCAGTACACTCCTGGAGGTTTCTGGCCCTGTAAACAATCGTCATGTATACAAATGGGTAATTACGCCTGTTCCCGGGAAAGCGAATGTATATACGATCAGAATGGCGTATGAGGATCAGTATATACATCTGGCCGGACATCAGGCAAGGCCGAGCACAAAAGTGGAATTGTTCGAATATCAGCCATCCTACGCCGCCTACTATGAATGGTTCATCGACTCTTCCGGAGACGGATTCTTCTACATCAGATCGAATGCCGACCGGTCGAAATACCTGCATACATTATCGCACTCTTCAGCGAGTGGTGCCAGACTGGAGATTCAGGAATATTCGGAACAGCATGCCCGAACCTATAAATGGAAATTGCATCTGTTGAAAACGAAATACGAGATCGACGAGAAGAGCGTAGCGATAGATTCCCCGTACGAAGTCATTCTCTCCGATAATACGTTCCTCGGAATGATGCCCGATACTCCTATCCAGGGTGCCGAAACGACACTGCGGACAAACAGAGGTCCTTATCCCTCCTTGTTGACATACTGGTGGTTCTTGCCGGGAAAGGATGACAGCTACAAAATATACAATGCTTCGCACATGTCTTATGACCTGCATCCTAAAACCCGGACAATTGCAGCGGGAACGGAAGTGCAGGCATTGAAATACGAGTCGGCATTCGACAAATATTTTAGTTATGTATTGGAAAAGCCCAACAAATACGGTCGGCGTTTTTATTTCAAACAGGCCCTGAATCAGGATCTGCTGGTTACGGCAAACGGAACGGCTTCCGGAGACAAACTTTATCTGCAGGAAAACGGTGCCGGAAAATTCAATCAGTGGGCTTTGTTCAAAAGCTACAAACCCGGGGCGAACAAAGAACTTTACGACCTGCAACCCGGAATTTACCGTATAGCGACTCTTGCGGACTCCAAAAAGGCCGTAACCACACGTGGTAACTCCTGGGTGACGACCTCCGATATTCTCATCGGATCCACGGCGAGCTCCATGTATACATCGTATTATTGGATCGTGGATTACGAGCGGGATTCAAACGGAAATCCAGTACTCGATGGGACATATACGATTCAAATGTTCGCCACCGACAAATTATACTGGCATACGAAATCCCATACGCTGGGTAATTCCGCAAGACTGGAACTTTATCATCTGGATCGGGATCATCTGGATGTGCAGAAATGGTTCATAAAGCCGACAAGAGCCGGCGACGGTTCTTATTTTATCCAATGTGCCGGAAATCCAGCTTTTTATGTCCATCTGGCAAATCACTCTTCAGAGAGTAATACGCAGTTGGAATTATGGCCCTACGATTCCGCCCATGCAGAGACATTCAAATGGAGTTTTCAGCCTGTTTCGATTATTGCTCCATTTGCTACCGACATACAAAAAGTAGCGTCACAAAAAGATAAAACCAAATATCTGCATGTGAAGGGGCGCACCGTTTCGGATGCACAGCCTCTCGAAATATGGCCGTATCAAACCGGCCATGATCCTTTCTATCAGTGGCGGTTTGTAAAAAACGAAGACAATACTTATTTTATTCAAAATGTGGCGTCGAAACTTTACATGCATCCCAAAGGCCATTCGACCCAAAATGGAACGCGACTCGAACAATTGAAATACGATGCTTCATATGCTCCGTATTACAAATGGATTGTCACTCCGGGTTCACAGGCGAACTCATATAAAATCGTAAATGTGGCCGATCCTACGAAAATAGTGCATTTGTCTGGACATACGGCGGCGGAAGGCAATGATGTCGAAATCCTGTTGTTCAACAAGGGCTATGAGAATACTTATGAATGGGTGCTGGAAGCGCCCTTTGAGTCTGAAAACACTGATTCCACCGAATAAAAACCAATAATAAATCACCTCTGCATATTACGGCAGAGGTGATTTATTTGTGCGCAAAGGATTGGAACGGCGGAAAATTCATCGTTTTTTTATCCCCGGCAAAAAGAAAATTTCGTAACAAAACCCTGTTCGGCGATATATCAGAGTCACAGTTCAAGATGGAATCCGATCTGCCAACGGTCGTAGCCGTCGGAGATTACTCGTGTGTCGTGCAGATCGTATGCGTTGTATGAAACATTTGCCTGCACTTTAAGATTGCAACCAATGATATAGTGCGTGGCGTCTAGCGGCGTATGGTGCCAGTAGCCGGACAAAGGCGGTATTCGCCGTTGGAGAAGAATGTCAAGTTGCACAGGACGACCTGCTATTTCTTGTTGAAGAAGTAGCCGGTCTGCACGTTGAAACTCTACCCGTATAGGCAGCCGGCACCGTTTTTCAGTTCAAAATCAATTCTGATTATTTCGGGTCGTAATCGTAAACCAGAATTACGGACGCTTCCTCCCGAGAACCCGATTTTTTTCGGAAAGTGAGGGCTGAATGCCGGAGTGTCGGCCGCGGTTTCCTGCGGGACAAGAAAATCTATGCAGACGAAACATTCGGGAAACACCCGATTAGGATCCGATTGTCTGCCGAAAAAGAACATTTCTTACCATAAAATAAAAGTTCAAGATTTATCGGAAATGCTCATCCGGAAGGACGTTGTGACGGTCAACTTTCGTAACCAAATTTTGATTATAGTCGTGCGAAATCTCAATTATCTATCTGTGTAATTTTCGTTTTTTTCGCCGCTGTATTCGGCGTTGTTGTTCTTCATAAGCCTGCGTGTCGGCCATATCCAATATTGTATCGACGATTCCCGAAATGGGATTTGCCGTGTGACTCCGTTGTTCTTGTCGCTGTTCCGAACGTCGTTCTGCGACCTGCCGCATCCCTTTCGGCGCCGGATATAACTCGTCGAAAGCGTTTGCCGAGAACTCTTTCCCCAGCAGCGACCCGTTGGCGACGATACCCGTGTTGTGGTCGATAAACGTTACGCCGTAAATTCTGCCTACCGGATTGATCCGGAAGATAGCATCGATATTGTCGGCCTTGAGCAGCCGCCGGAACTCGTCCCGCGTATTATGCGGGCTCATGGCATCCCGGACGCATTGCCGCAAGCGGTCGAGTGCACCTTCTTCTTTCAGTTGGCATTTCGATTTCTCGTAGTATTTCTGTAAAGCCCGATAACCTACGTCCCTGCCGATCTTGCTCGACTTGAACGGCGTGCCGACGCCATAACCGTCGTCGGTCATGGCACCGTAGACGATGCCGGCATAACTTCGCCCATCGATGGTTCCTGTGCGTTCCTCAATGGAGACATTGAACTGCTCCAGCAGCGTGCGCAACTCCCCGTAGGAGGAACATTTGTAATTGCGCAGACACGACCGCACGACGGACGAGACCTGCTGCTTGACATTCCCCTCGGGATAATTCACTTTCCGCAGGCCTTCCCTGTCCGTCTGTTCCTGCCCCTTGATACTCGGATGCAGATTATATTTCCGTTCTAATTCCCGCAATACGGACATGGAACGGTCGTATTCATGCGAGTCGCTGATCTTACGGCCGTTCTCATCGATGCGCAACGATACGATATGGAGGTGATGCCTGTCGATATCCTTATGTTTGAAGACAATGTAGGGCTGATCTCCGTAGCCCATTTTCTGCATGTATTCATTTGCGATTTCCCGGAGCTGTTCGTCGGTCAGTCTATCTTCCGGAGAAGGGTTCAGCGAGACATGGAATACCGTATTGGTCGTCCTGCGGTTGGCTTCGAGGTACGGCCGGAAACTCTCCATGCAGGCGTCGACATCCATTCGCCCGTGTTTGTCGAACGGTTCGAGCATCTTCTGCCAATAGAGGATTTCGGCTTCATCCTTATCTACTTTCTCCTTGTTGTAGTACAGAGCTCCTCCGGGCGAGGAGCCCGATCTTATATTCGCAACCATTCCTTAGCTTGTTTTGCAAGGTTCAGAATTTCGATACTCAGGGCTTTCAACTCACGAGTCCGCTGCTCCAACATAGCGATTTGATGCGGGATTGCAATGTTGGAAAAGTGCGCATTGACGGCTTTTACAACCTGATTATAGTTGTTTCCCAGCTTCTGAAACTGGAAATAAAAGTCGTTCAGCCGCGCGACGAACTGCATCCTCGAAGGGTCGCGTTTGATGACGATGAACTCCTCCTCGAAGATGCGTTTGACGATAAACCGGCTGCGGTTATGTTCCAATCCAGCTTTGTAAAGCAGTTCGTTGAAGCGAATGTTCTGCTCTTCATTAAGCCGGAAAGAGTACTTATGACTCGGCGTTGGGGGCTTCTTTCCGGTCTTGTCGGTCAGTTTTCGGTTGGTATCCATAGTTTCGGGTTAAAAGGCGTTCGACTCGGGAGAACGCCCGGCCTCGCAGAGCGAGCGTTTTTGTCGGACAAACCGAAGGTTGTCGGACAAAAACACAGCTCGCTCCCATCTGGCGATGGGAAAAATCCGCGCCGGAGAATCTCTGCCTGAAGTTTTCAGAATTCCCCGATACAGCTTCCGAGGGTGGGGCTGTTCCCGCTGCAATATTACAACCGTCGGGCGCCGAAAAAAAGCCCGCCGAACGGACTGGAGCGGACAGTGGCGGACATCGGGACGGAAGCGTTTTACCCTGTTGTATATTGCGGCAGGATTGATTATTCGGGCAACTGCGCGAATCGCAAAACAAGTATCGGTTCAGACGGATACCCGAATCTTTAACCGAGTATCTGCGCAAAGGAATGAAAGGGCGGCAGACCGAATAATCATCCAAATAGTCGGTAGTATATATAAATAATTTGACAGACACATAGTTACCAAAACAACCATTTAAACACACAAGCAATGAAACAAGCAAGCATTTCGATCTGCAATCAAAAAGGGGGTATCGGGAAATCGACATTTACGATGTTACTCGCCAGTCATCTGCACTACACATTAGGCTATGACGTACTGGTCGTGGACTGCGACTACCCCCAATGGTCCGTTCATGCGCAACGTGAGCGGGAACTATCGCTCATCGAGCATGACGATTACCACAAACTGTTGCTGGTACGTCAATTCAAAGCGACGGGCCGCAAGCTCTGGCCTGTGCTGAAATGTATGCCGCCCGAAGCACCCGAAGAAGTCGAGCGGCTGCTGCAAAACGGCTACCATCCCCGTATCATTCTCTACGACTTGCCGGGAACGGTCAATGCCGAAGGTGTCATTCGGCTGCTCGCGTCACTGGACGCTGTCTTTGTGCCCATGAAAGCCGACAAGGTCGTCATGGAAAGTACGCTCTCCTTTGCCCGGAGCCTCACCACTAACCTTGCCCAAGATCCGACCCTTACTTTACGAAGCGTCTATCTTTTCTGGACGATGATAGACCGTCGTGAACGAACGCCGCTTTACGACCAATACGAGGCTGTTATCCGCAAGCTCGGGTTGTCGCTTATGACAACTCACATTCCTTACCGCTCGAAGTTCAACAAGGAGCTGCTTCCAGACAATACAGGAGTCGGCCGCTCAACACTGCTGGCTCCGGCGCGAATCTTTGCGTGTGAGGCGCAACTCGAAATCCTCGCAGAAGAAATCCTTACACTCCTCAAAATCCGATAACAATGGCCAAGAAACCCAAAGTCGAAGTAGACGAAAGTCTTGTAAAACAGGTGATCGCAGGGCAGTTACCCATCACTACAAAGGTCACACGGGTAATTCCGGAACAGACCCCATCCGGAACTGCTACGGACGCAATTCCCGCCGAACCGCCCTCTGTTCCGGAGATCGACACAGAAAAGATTCCGGATGAAACCCCGTCTGTGCCCGCAGCACAAGAGCCACGCCGTCGGAGAACACCACCCTTGTCTGATTATGAACGGATGTTTCTTACTCCTGTGGAATACGGCATCCGAGCCACACTTTATGTCAATGCATCGACGAAGCGTAAGATTCTGGAGATACTTAAAAGAATCGGAGGTGAACGATTGTCCGCGACATCATATGTGGATAATATTCTACAGCACCACATCGAAACTTTCCGTGACGATATAAACCGTCTCGATCGTAAGCGGAATTTTGAAAAACTTGTTTAACAATGACTTAAAAATTTCTAATTATGTTTTACAGCTTTTTATCCGAGTCCGGTGTCCCCGACATTTCATTACTCGCTCTTGGCACAGGCATTATCGTTTTGTCAATTTTAGGTCTGCTGCACCTCGGGAAGCGACGAGGTCATAATAAAGCCGGACACTTTTCGGAGCAACCTAACGATTGTGCAATGCCTGCCGTGCAAACGGAAAATAGCGATGGATGGCCCTCGATGGAACAACTTCAGACAACTGAACTTGCATCCGTTGTCGCCGCACCTGAAGATTCTTCAAATCCCGATTCTCCGCCTTCCGAAACGGTCGTATCCGAAAAGCAGGATGTGAAGCCGGAGCGTGTTCCCGTACCGGACATACGATGGCGACGTTCGATGACATTGCCCGACTACAAAAAAACATTTCTTGTCCGGGTGGACTACGACCTCCGCGCCTCGCTCTATGTCAGCGCCCCTACGAAACGGAAAATCCTTGAAGTCCTGAAAAAAATCGGCGGCGAGCGACTGACCGCGACATCTTATGTAGATAATATCCTGCGGCACCATCTCGAAATGTTCCGCGACGAGATCAACTGCATACATCAAGAACAGAATTACCATAACATCGTCTAAATTCTTTCTACCATGAACAGCATAATTCTTATTGCCGCCTGCGTCGTATGTCTGGATCAGTTGTTTTTCCGGGGGCGGCTCGCATCATACGTCGTCGACAGCCTGAAATGCCCGAAGAAAAGTCGCACCGGGCACAAGGCTGAACCTCACACGCCGAAGGCCGTCCCTGCACCCCGTCGGTCTCCGAACATTCTGGTCTCGAAATCGTATCGGTGCGGACTGGAGCGGACTGGGGCGGACATGCGTTCCACATCGGCTGTCGGCGAAGCTATATTTGCCCCGGCATCGAAACCCGCGATGCAGGGGTGGGGCACCCTCGTCGTGCAGCCCCCGATCGGCGAAGACGGCGAACTTGCGGAGCCCGAAGCTCCCGCCGGCACCCGATCTCCGCTTCCGGCTCTCCCCGCCAGTGCAGAACTCCGCGATGCGGAGGTTCATGCGCTGCTCGGGGAGCTGGACTTCGGAGAGAGTGCCGTCATGGGCGACGCCACGGCCGAGGAGCTGCAGGCCCTCGCCAACTTCGACATCCGGGCCTTTGCTTAAAAATGAACGAACGACTATGAAATGGAATAACGAATACGGCTAACGCCATTACACCGAAGAAAACACGACACCTCCGGTCGCAGAATGCCTCCAAAGCAGGCTGCGGCCTTTTTCACACCCTTAACCAAACTACTTGAACGATGAAAAAAAGAGCAATTTTCACGATTCTGTCCCTGTGCTCCGCATTCGTCTCCTTCGCGCAGGGCAACGGCATGGCCGGCATCAGCGAGGCCACGAACATGGTAACGTCCTACTTCGACCCGCTCACGAAACTGATCTTCGCCGTGGCGGCGATTTTGGGTCTTGTGGGCGGTGTGCGTGTCTACTCGAAGTTCTCGTCGGGCGACCCGGATGCGTCGAAGTCTGCCACGGCGCTGTTCCTCTCGTGCGTCTTTCTGGTGATCGTAGGTACGGTCTTACGCTCGTTCTTCCTCTAAGCGATGGGCGAATACCAAGTGAACAAGGGAGTGGGCCGTCAGGTCGAATTCCAAGGTCTTACAGCACAGTACCTCGTGCTGTTCGTCGCAGGGCTTCTGGGCGTCTTCGTCTGCTTCGCCGGAATGTACATGGGCGGCATCCCGCAGGGCCTGTGCATCCTCTTCGCCCTTACGGCCGGCCTTGCCGTTACGGGCGGCACCTTCTACCTGAGCCGCCGCTTCGGTCCCCACGGGCTTCAGAAGCTCCTCTCCTCGCGCCGGCATCCGCGGCGCATCGTCAACCGCCGGGCCATCAGATGGCTGTTGGGCTTTCGTCGAACCGTAAAACCGTAATCCTTATGCGCGGAACCCTAAAAACCTCGACCTTGGAATCGAAATTCCCTTTGCTGCGCGTCGAGAACAACTGCATCATTTCGAAGTTCGCCGACATCACCGCGGCCTACCGCGTCACGCTGCCCGAACTTTTCACCCTCACGGGCGAGGAGTACGAAGCGCTGCACGGCGCATGGCTCAAAGCCCTGAAGGTGCTGCCGGACTACACCGTCGTCCACAAGCAGGACTTCTTCATCGAGGAGCGGTATGCAGCTCCGGAGGACGGCTCCGAGCGGAGCTTTCTCGCGCGCTCCTACGAGCGTCATTTCAACGAGCGACCCTATCTGCGCCATTCGTGTTACCTCTATGTCACGAAGACCACGCCCGAGCGGATGCGTCAGACCAGCGCCTCCTCCGTGCTGTGCCGGGGTTTCATCGTCCCGCGGGAGATGCGCGACACGGACGCCGTGACGCGTTTTCTGGAAGCCGCGGAGCAGATGGAACGCATTCTGAACGATTCGGGCCTCGTGCGCGTCGAACGGCTTACGGAAGACGAGATCGTCGGCACGGCGGACGACGCCGGGCTGCTGGCCCGCTACTTCGCCCTTTCGGACGAACGGCGTCCGGTCGTAAACGAGGATATCCGCCTCGACCCGGGCGTGATGCGCATCGGAGACAAATACCTCTCGATGCACACGCTCTCCGATCTGGACATGCTGCCGCAGAGCGTAGCGACGGATTTCCGCTACGAACGCCTTTCGACAGACCGCTCGGACTGCCGCCTCTCGTTCGCGGCGCCCGTGGGGCTGCTGCTCTCGTGCAACCATGTTTACAATCAGGTGATCTTCCTCGACGACCACGACGAAACGCTCAAGCGACTCGAAGCCACGGCCCGGAACATGAACTCGCTGGCGGCCTACTCGCGCTCGAACGCCATCAACCGGGAGTGGATCGAAATGTACCTCAATGAAGCGCATTCGCAGGGGCTGCGCTCCGTAAGGTGCCACTGCAACGTCATGGCATGGGCCGAGAGCGAAGCGGAGTTGAAGCGCATCCGCAACGACGTGGGGTCGCAACTGGCCCTTATGGGCTGCACGCCGCATCACAACACGGTGGACGTGCCGGTGTTGTTCTGGGCGGCGATTCCCGGCAACGAGGCGGACTTCCCCGCCGAGGAGAGTTTCTACACCTTCCTCGATCAGGCCCTCTGTCTTTTCAACGAGGAGACTAACTACCGCTCGTCGCTCTCACCCTTCGGAATCAAGATGTCCGACCGCCTGTCGGGCATTCCGATCCATCTGGACATCTCGGATCTTCCGATGAAGCGCGGCACCATCACGAATCGTAATAAATTTATCCTCGGACCGTCGGGCTCGGGCAAGAGTTATCTGACGAACCATCTGGTCCGTCAGTACTGGGAGCAGGGTTCGCATATCCTGCTGGTCGATACGGGCAACTCCTACCAAGGGCTCTGCTCGCTGATTCACGCCAAGACCAAAGGCCGCGACGGGGTGTATTTCACCTACACCGAGGAAGCCCCCATCGCCTTCAATCCCTTCTATGTCGAGGACGGGGTGTACGACGTGGAGAAGCGCGAGTCGCTCAAGACACTGCTGCTGACGCTCTGGAAGCGCGAATCCGAGGAACCGACGCGCTCCGAGGAGGTGGCGCTCTCGAACGCTGTAAACCTCTACCTCTCGAAACTCCGCGCCGACCGGTCCATCGTCCCCTCGTTCGATACCTTTTACGAGTTCGTCGAAACCGACTACCGCCGACTTTTGGAGCAGAAGCGCGTGCGGGAGAAGGATTTCGACCTCGCAAACTTCCTGAACGTGCTGGAGCCCTACTACAAGGGCGGCGAGTACGACTACCTCTTGAACTCCGACAAGCAGCTGGATTTGCTGGACAAGCGTTTCATCGTCTTCGAGTTGGACAACATCTCCTCGAACCGCACGCTGCTGCCGGTGGTGACGCTCATCATCATGGAGACCTTCATCTCGAAGATGCGGCGGCTGAAAGGCGTCCGCAAGGTGATCCTCATCGAAGAGTGCTGGAAGGCCCTCACCTCGGCCAACATGAGCGCCTACATCCGCTATCTCTATAAGACCGTTCGCAAGTATTTCGGCGAGGCGGTCGTGGTGACGCAGGAGGTGGACGACATCATCTCGTCGCCCATCGTCAAGGAGTCGATCATCAACAACGCCGATTGTAAAATCCTTTTGGACCAGCGCAAGTACCTTTCGAAATTCGACGGCATACAGCGTCTGCTGGGGCTGACGGACAAGGAGCGGGCGCAGATTCTCTCGATCAATCTCTCGAACGATCCCAAACGCCGCTATAAAGAGGTCTGGATCGGACTCGGAGGCGTGCAGTCGGCGGTTTATGCCACCGAAACGAGCGTGGAAGAGTACCTGTGCTACACCACCGAGGAGTCGGAGAAGATGCAGGTCATGGAGCTCGCAGGGAAACTCGGCGGCGACATCGAAGCCGCCATCCGGCAGCTGGCCCGCGAGCGTAAAACGAAAACCGAATCTTAATTTATTCCGTTATGAAACAGTTGCTTGGGATATGCGCAGGTCTCCTGCTGGCGCTGACCGCCGTGCTCGGTGCGTTTCACCTTTTTTACGATTACGAATACCATAAAATCCGTCCCCTGTGCGGCGAATGGCATTCGACGCTCGACGACACGTGGCTGGTGATCGAGCCGTGCAGCGATAAATTCCAAATCACCCTCACGCGCCGCGGCACGTCCGAAACGCACCTCCTGCACTACAAGGATTGCGTCTATTATACGGCCTACGGCGGACGCCGGGTCGATCTCTTTTACACGCCCTCGGCCGATGCGCTGCTCCTCGTGCCGGACGGCGCTTTCAAACGAACCTCAAACCTCAAAGATTATGAACAGTAACCAATCGACACCTGCTTCGGCCGTAGCGGCCCTGCAGCAGGAGATCAGAACCCGTACCGAGGTCATCCGCACCTTGGCGGACCTTCGGGAACAGCTCGATGCCGACCGCATCTGCGGCTCGTGGCTCTCGGCGGAAAACAACCTCTCGGCCTCGATACGCCGCATCGGCGAAGGAACGTGGCGCATCCTCGTCCTCGACCACACGCTCTGCTACAAACGTATCGTACAGGACGGCATCATCTCGCTGCGCCGCCACCGTCTCTGGCTCGGGGCCGACGAGGGCAACCGCGTCCTTTACGACGCGGCCGCCGAGACGCTCTCCATCGGCTGCTACGGGCGCTTCGTCGCCGAAGACAGCATCCGCCGCCGGGAGGACGACGAAATCATTGCCGCAGAACCTTTCAATGAACCGGCCGAATGATGGAGCGTCATCCGGTAATTCCGGGCTGCCCCGGCAATCAGGGGCAGCCCTTCGGCGAACTCCGCACACAGTCGCACAGTTCTAAATCCGGCGGATATGGAATGGAAAGATAGGATCGCACGGCTATTTCGCCGCAAGCCGGATTGGGAAAGAGAGCATCGACGCACGCTCATTGCCCGTCATGCGGAAAACCTGCTCCGGGAACGGAATATACGCAGTATTACGGATCTCGTGCGCCGGCACCGGAAATCGGATCTGACCATTGCCGGAATCGGGCTGACAATGAATACAGCGATAGACCGCTTTCTCAGGACGCCCGAAGATGCGGCCGGAAAAGATGTACTGGCGCTGATGGAGGCCCTGCGCGGAACGCCGTTTGCAAAAAAGATCGGGCGGCGTCTCGCGGACGTTCCGGCAGACACCGCACACTCCCTGCACGGCCTGCTGGCCATGCACACCTTTCTCTTGGATGCCTATCTGGAGCAGCATCCCGACAGCAAACTCCCGCGGCCTCCGATAGAAGAGGCGCAGGCCGCAGCGCATATCATCGACCGGCAGTTCCGCGCCGAAACGTTCCGTGAGCTTCGTCATCTGGCAGAAACATCCGGACGCTATACGCCCTCCTGTTACGTCGCACGTCTCTACGACTGGGATGCCGACATGGGGCGGTTGCAGGAGATGCGCGGGCGGCTGGACAGTCCGGCATGTCCGGATGATCCGCAGCAGGTACAGCAGCTCCGGGAGCGAATCTGGAAGGCCGAGAACCGCATGGTGCGGGAGGCCGAGAGGATATTGGAGAGCGACCCGGAAATTCCCCTGCGGCAAACCTATATCGAGAAACTCGATGCCGAGCTGCAGACCTTGGGATGGCTCGCACGCTTCCCGGAAAAGATCGACAGCCTTTATATCAACCGGCAGCTGCTTGACAAATACGGTATCGAGCCGAGCATTCCCCGTGAAAAGCAATTCCGGCAGGTCGAGGATGCCTTCCGCGAGCTGGATGCACGGCTCGTACGCCTGACCGGACGCCAGCCCTGTGCCGACGACCTGTTCGACTCCCTGAAACGCAAAGAGACGATGGATCAAAAGCCATCATCCCCGAAGCGCCGGCCAAAGGCCGACGTGGTGCCGAAGCCCAACTCTCCGGCGCAGACACAGGGCCGGAAGATGAAACGCTGACACACTCTTTTTCAAACTTACCGAAACACCGCAGTAATGAAATTCAAAATCGTCATTCTCTCTCTGGGCCTGCTCCTCGCGGCCCGGGGAGCCTGCGCCCAGTGGGTCGTCTCGGACCCCACGAACCTCGCGCAGGGCATCGTCAACTCCACCAAGCAGGTCGTCGAAGCCGCCAAGAACGGCCAAACCATGCTCCAGAGCTTTCAGGAAACCGTGAAGATCTACGAGCAGGGGAAGCGTTACTACGACGCCCTGAAATCGGTCAGCAACCTCGTCCGCTCGGCCCGCAAGGTCCAGCAATGTATCCTGCTCGTGGGTGAAATCTCGGACATCTACGTCGACGGCTATCGCCGCATGGTCTCCGACGAGAACTTCACGCCCGCAGAGCTCGCAGCCATCGCCGCAGGCTATGCCCGCATCATCGAGGAGTCGGCCGGGGAATTGAAGGAGCTGCAGGACATCGTGAACCCTACGGACATGTCCCTGACGGACAAGGATCGTATCGACGTGGTGCAGCGCGTCTACGGCGTGCTGCGGCGCCACCGCGACCTGGCACGCTACTACACGCGCAAGAACATCTCCATATCCCTGCTGCGGGCCGCCCGGAAGCGGGACATGGAAGGCGTGCTCTCATTGTACGGAACCGACGAACAACGCTACTGGTAGTATGGTACGCATGCTTTCCCTGACGGAGAACCTGCATACGATTCTCCGCGTGCTTTACGACGATATGATGGCGCTGTGCTACCCGATATCGCAGGTCGCAATGGCCATCGCAGGAATCGGGGCGCTGCTCTACATCGCCTTCCGCGTCTGGCAGTCGCTGGCCCAAGCCGAGCCTATCGACCTCTTTCCCCTGATGCGGCCCTTCGCCATCGGTATCTGCATCCTGTTCTTCCCCACGCTCGTGCTGGGCTCCCTGAACGGCATACTCTCGCCGCTGGTAAAAGCCACGCATTCGCTTATGGCCGGGCAGACGCTCGACATGCGGGAGTGGCAGGAGCGGCGTGAGCGGCTCGAACTCGAAGGCCGCGAGCAGATGCCCCCGGAAAGCTACTACGCCGAGGACGAGGAGATGGAGCGCGAGCTCAGCGAGCTGGGCGTGGACGACCAGACGCAGCAGACCCTCGACCGCATGAACGAGGAGCGATCCTCGTGGTCGGTAAAGGGACTCATCTTCAAAGGTCTGGCATGGATACTCGAACTGCTTTTCGCGGCGGCGAGCGTCATACTCGATGTCCTGAGAACCTTCTATCTGATCGTATTGAGCCTGCTGGGGCCGATCTCGTTCGCACTCTCCGTCTTCGACGGCTTTCAGTCCACGCTCACGCAGTGGCTCACAAGGTATGTTTCCGTCTATTTGTGGCTGCCCATCTCCGACCTCTTCTCGGCAATCATCGCACGCCTGCAAAGCCTCGCCATGCGGCACGATACCGAACTCATGGAGCAGGGATACAACTGGTATGTGGACTGGTCGAACAGCCTGAACCTGATTTTCATGCTCGTGGCCGTCTGCGGATACCTCTGCATCCCCTCGATCGCCTCGTGGGTCGTGCAGGCGAACGGATTCGCAGCCTACAACAAGACCGTCTCGAAGATGACCTCGCTGGCAAGCGGTGCTGCCGGGTGGATGGCCGGGAAAACGTGGGCCGGAACGAAGGGTGTCGGTAAAGCGGCATGGTCGGGAACCAAAGCCGCCGGACGGGGCATTGCGGCCGGAGCACGTCTAATCTTCAAAAAATAATGTCATGATGGAATTCAAGTGTTTAACGAACATCGAAACATCCTTCCGGCAGCTACGCATGTACGCTTTCGTCTTCGCCGGAATCTGTGCCGTCGTTACCGTGGCGGCAGTCTGGATGTCCTACTCCTTCGCCGAGCGACAGCGGCAGAAGATCTACGTTCTCGACAACGGGCGCTCGCTGATGGTGGCCCTCTCGCAGGACCTCGCGCAGAACCGCCCCGTGGAGGCCCGTGAGCATGTGCGGCGTTTCCACGAGCTCTTCTTCACCCTCTCGCCCGACAAGGCGGCCATCGAGTCCAATGTCGGACGGGCCCTGCAGATGGCCGACAAAAGCGCCCTGTCCTACTACAAGGTCCTGCAGGAGAAGGGATTCTTCAACCGCCTTATAGCGGGCAATATCTCGCAGATGGTCAAAGTGGACAGCATCCGCTGCGACTTCGACCGCTATCCCTACGAGGTGACGACCTACGCCCGGCAGCGCATCCTGCGCGAAAGCACCGTTACGGAGCGGTCGCTCATCACGACGTGCCGGCTGGTCAACACCTCCCGCTCGGACAACAATCCGCAGGGATTCATGGTCGAGGCGCTGAACATCGTCGAGAACAAAGACCTCGCGACCTATGACCGCTAAACCGCACTCCCTGCGCTGCCGCATCCGGTGGGTGCGGCGGTCGCTGCAGCGCCGGCACGACACGCTCTCACCCCGCATCCGGGAGCGGATCGTACTCGCGGCACTCGTCCTATTGCTGCTCCTTTACCTTTGGCTCCTGTTCGCAGCGGACACAGGGCCGGAACTGGAGATCGGGCATTTTGAATATTCACCTCTGATACCGTAACCCGTTATGACAGAAAACAAGAATCCGGGCAACGCCCCCTTGGCGGAGTTCGAACGGCTGCGCAAACGCAAGGTGCTGCTCTTCGCAACGATCCTCGGATGTATCTTCCTCGTCGTGCTGTGGCTTATCTTCCGGCCTGTGCCCGTCAAGCCTCAAGAGGGGGCCGCAGGGATCAACACGACGGTTCCGGACGGCAAGGCGCAGGCCACCGTCGGAGACAAACGCAAAGCCGCCGAACAGCTCCGCAGCGAGGAGCAGCAGCAGAAACGCATGATGACGCTCGGCGACAACTCGTTCTCGCTCTTGGACGACGGACTTAAACCCGCCGAGGAGTCCGCTCCCGCGGACAACCCCGCGCTGCGGGCTGCCGAAGCCAACCGGGCCATGCAGCGGCAGGTGCAGGGATTCTACGCCACGCCGCCCCGCAATGCCGAGGTCGAGGCCCTGAAAGAGCAGGTAGCAGCCCTGCAATCGCAGCTCGACGCCGAACACCGGCAGCCCGACCCGTTGGAGTTGGCCGAAGAACAGTACAAGCTTGCACGGAAGTATCTCGGCGGCGGAGCGGCCCCGGGTGAAGAAGCAGTTGAGCAAGCAAAGCAGCGGCGGGATTCGCGCCTGTCCGTGATGCGGCCCGTTCGGGAGGGCGAGGTCGAAGCCTCGACGCTCGATCCGCGGGCGGACTTCACCGTCGAGCGCAACCTCGGATTCCTGACAGCCGAAGGGCGCACGGCCGCAAGCGACGCTCCGACCGTGAGGGCCTGCGTCGCTCAGACGCAGCTCATACGTGCCGGAAGCACCGTGCAGCTGCGGCTGCTGGAAGCCGTGCGTATCGACGGTGTGGTAATTCCCCGCAACACACCGGTATACGGCACAGCTACGATCTCCGGGATGCGCCTGCAGGTCGTGGTGTCGTCCGTCGAATACGGTGGGCGCATCTTCGCCGTCGAAGCCACGGCATACGACCTCGACGGACAGCCGGGGCTGAACGTTCCCAACTCCCGCGAACGAACGGCCCTGAAAGAGGCGCTGGCGTCCGTCGGGCAGACAGCCGGAACGAGCGTCAGCGTAACCCGTTCGGCCGGACAGCAGGTGCTATCGACCGTAGCGCAGGGCGGGTTGCAGGCGTCGTCCCGATACATTGCCGAGAAACTCCGCGAGGTGAAGATCACACTCAAGGCCAACCACCAACTGTTACTGATTTCAAAAGAGCAATAAAAATGAAAAGAAACCTGATTTATCTGACCCTGATCGCCGCCCTGATGGCGGCGGCGCAGGTTACGGCGCAGACGGCGCCGGAAGCGCCTGCGGAGATTCGGCCCCTGCGCATCGAAACGGGGTTTTCGAAGACCGTGCATATCCTGTTTCCCTCGCCCGTGACCTACATCGACATCGGCTCGATGGATATCATCGCCGGAAAGGCCGACGGGGCCGGGAACGTCGTGCGCGTGAAAGCCGCCGTGCGGAATTTTACCACCGAGACCAACTTGACGGTCATCACCGAAGACGGCGGATTCTTTTCGTTCGACGTGCATTATGCCGAGAACCCGGCCGTCTCGACCATCGACATCTCGGCGCTGAAACAGCCTGCCGTCGAGAACGGTTCGACGCAGCCGGAACCCGCTTCGGCCGAAGGGCGGGTATTATTGCAGGAAGTGGGCCGCGAGAAGCCCGCGACCGTAAAGCGGGTGCTCGGCGATATCTACCGCCAGAACCGGATGGACGTGAAAGGCGTCCGCACGAAGAAGTACGGCATCGGAGTCGAGGTATTGGGTATTTATGTCCACAACGACGTGATCTATATCCACACGATGGTCTCGAACGAGACGAACATCTCCTTCGAAGTCGATGTCCGGCAGTTTATCGTGGCCGACCGCAAGCTCGCAAAGCGCACGGCGCAGCAACAGACCCCGCTCGAAATCCTGCGTGTCTGCAACGACCCGACAGTCGTGCGGGGGCACCAACGCCAGCGGACGGTATTCGCCCTGCAGAAGTTCACCATCCCCGACGACAAGGTGCTCTTGCTGGAGATCATCGAACGCAACGGAGCACGGCATCAGACGGTGGAGATACCGGCCAAGGAGTTATTGGACGCCAAACTGCTGTAAGGAAACAAACGGTCGAGCCCGGTGCGGAAGTTTTATGCATCAGGCATTTTCTCGTCGAAATCACGTTACAAAAGGATTTCAGGCATAAGTTTCGCATGCTGTGATACTGAAAGGCAGCCCGTTCCCGAACAATCAGACACCCCGATACGGTTTTCAGGCCGTACCGGGGTGTCTTTCATGTCGTTTGCGGAACTCAATATTCATCCTCGTCGAGGAAATTAATAGTCATTGATTATCAATCAATTACCACTACGCAGGCGAAATTTACACAAACAGACCACGCCGTCTGGGATGATAGAAAGATATAGTAGCAAGTCTTTTCAAATTTTCTTATATTTAATACCAATGCCAAGTGTTTGAAATCAAATCTATCTCTAAGAAACTACTTGGATTATTGGAATCATCTTTTTCAGAATACAAAATTCTACCATTAAAATCGGTCAAAACCTGAGGTGAATAGATACCAGAAAAAGCTTTATCACGCCCCATCAATATAGTAATGGTCTGTGAACACAAACAGCCTTTTATATTATTTGTATGTCCATAGCAACAATTTGCATACCTTAAGTGTCCGGTTATACTTCCATGGTGTGATATTGCATAATAATGTGTGTGAGCCATATATGGGCAACATTTTGTTACATCCATTGAATTCCATCCATCTTGTTCCAGATCTCCTGGAAACACGAAATATGATTTATCATCAAACCCTATATTATAAACACTTGAAATGTTGTTTGGCGATAACCTTATGTTGAAATTTCCAATATCCGGGTATAGTATTCGTATATTTTTATTGCTATTGCAACTAAACGGTTCTACTATCCGTATACCGAGTTTATTTAAGTTTGATAATAAGTTATTATAATTATGGCTTGCTATGCGATATTTAAGATTAACATAAACAATAGTATGGTTGTCAATTAATTTATTGTTTATGTAATAATTAATCCCGGAATAATGGTCATAATGAGGATGAGTTAACATTACAACATCAATATGAATGAGATCTGCCAGTTGGAATGTTTGTTTAATATGATTTAAACAATCATCAATATTTACACGATAATAGTGATGTGAAACAAAATCATAATCAGAACAATCAACCATCCATATATGCACCCTGTTATTAGCTTTGAAAACTATCAATGAATGGTTCCCATGTCCTACATTTATGTGATATGTGTATAATGTTGAGATATTATCGTATATATTACGTTGCGACTCTCTTTGCGTTTGTGCCAAACTCTCAATTAATTTCCCATAGCGCATTCTAATTTGCGACACGCGAAAGTCTTCATTGGCAGTTTCATATCTTCCGTCATTAAAAGCATATACATATGTACCTTCTCGAATAACTTCTTTCCACTTCGGGTCAACAGCCTTTCTGATATACCATTTGAAATCCTTATTTGTTAATTCCCATTTTTTGATATTTTCAGGAATATATTGCAATAAAGCTATTGTATTTTCTTCAAAATGCTTGATACTCTCTATATAATATAACTCTTTCATGATATATTCATTAAAGCAAATAGGAACAATTTAACCTTTCGAATTATCAATGATTAATTAAAAAACAACCGTAAAAAAAAATCTACTTCGATTGTTTTTTTATTTAAGTGAATAAGATTCATTATTAGAAGCGGCTTAAGCAATTGGGAAAAAGAAGCGAACATACAATTTTTTCAATTACACAACTCTACCATTAAGATCTCGTATCTTTTCTATCTACGATTTATTCTCCGAATATAATAAATATGATAAATCAGTTGCTTTTTCTCTTATCAAACTCATCAATCCATGCCAATAATTCCTTAATATCATTAGAAATATCCTCAGGTAAAGGTAATTCAACAGGCGCTTCTAATGGCTGACTATGCTCATAAAAGGAATATTTCGTCATAAATTTATCAATTATCTCGCAATCATTCTTATTTATTTTTGCAAGAGAACTAACTTTTCCCATTGTGTTTACAGCACGACGATATCGTTGAACAACATCACCTAATAAATGATATTCAACAGTTCGTTCTATTAAAATGCGGAAGTCACTACATATCATTTTTGCATGTAGATAATATTCTTCTGTTCCATTTTCATTAAGAACTTTTTTTGCTCTAACGAGTTTGCTATTCAAGATATCTTTAAGTGCATTTTTTGGAGACTTTGCTGATATTGGAAGTTCTCCTATTTCGCCAGTTCCCCACGACTCTCTTCTTATTCCAAGCGTTTTTATAATATCGCAGGCATCATTCAATTGACATAATAAGCTCAATCGATGCGTGAAGACGATAACTTGCCTGCTCTTGCTTAGTTCAACCAATCGTTTAACCGTTTTTTCCTCGTATGTTTGATCGAGGGATGAAATAGGATCATCAAAAACAAACGGGTTAGTATGATTCCCTCCCGTAACATCAGCTAAGAAAGCAGCAAGAGAAATAACACGGGCTTCTCCCTCACTTAAAATGTTCCCTGGATTATTATGAGTTGCATTCGCAATTTTGAGAGCATGTTTAGTTGTTCCTTTATTAATTTGTTTTATAAACTCTACTTGAATATTCCCAGCACCCAATTTGCCTAACTCCTCATTAAATCGTTTTACGAAACTTTGAGTAATGACTAAATCTCCAATTTCATTTGCTTTGGTTGTAATTCCTCGTGTATTGGTTTGCGAGATCCATTGATCATATCTTGTGACATTCATCTGACGGGATCGTTCGATCTTTATAGCTTCATATTGTTCAAAAGCCCATTTTTGAGCTTTTAATTCCAATAATTGTTTTACTGTAGCATCCCTGTCAAATAATTTTGCATCATTTTCATACTTTGCAGCTGTATCTTCATATCGTCGACTTTTTTCTTTCAGAGCAGACAAAGCTATTTGCGCTTCTTTATAAATATTGAGTAATGGGCGTTTTAAACGAATCGCTTCCCCATTATTATATATTTGAGTCCATATATTAAATATTTGCTTTCCCCAATCTCTATCTAATCCAGCGGATATACATCTGTCAATAATCTGGTCTTCGGTAAAATCCTTTGGTAAGGAATTAATACGATCATTATATCGTTTTTTTGCATCAGCTGCTTCTTGTGACAACTCATTGGTTATGAATGTATCAAAATTTTGCAATCGAACTTTCGTTTCCTCATCTAACATTTGATGGCACAATACACATCGATCATGCTGATACAACTTTTTATCGTCTAGGTATGCGTCTTTTTGAGAATACTCTTTTGCTGCAGACCATAGTAATTTCCAAGATTCGGTTCCTACGCCCTCTAATTTAGAACTATTGCTTAACACCTTAGCCGCATCAAGGACAGCTTGTTCCTTTGTTGATAGGTCAGATGCTAAAGCATCTATCTCTTCTTTACTCTGTGGAGAAACTTTTATTAAAGCATCTTCAATATCTTTAATTAGTTGGTCTATCTTACGTTTTTGTTCTCGTAGTTCTATAACAGCTTTTTTAAGATCTGGTTCTTTTAATTTTTGATCAAGTTCTGATAATTTATTCTCATCTTCTCCTGTCCAGATAAACTTTGATAGATCTAAATTTTTAGACAGGTATACATTCTTTACATAGTTGGTTTCAGATAATTCATGTGGCGGTACTGGTAGTTTTGAAATCAATTGATCTCTTTGAGTAGCCAAACGTTCCTTAATAATGTCATGATGCCTTGAAAAAGAAGAAAAGAATGCTACAATAGGAGGAATATAAGAAACTGAATTCGCTTCATTCAAATATGAGGCACCTGTGTCGGAATCAAAAATATCGACAGATCTTAAAGATTCTATAGCACCATCATTCACAGACCAGGAACATTGTTCCACTTGCTCGCCTTTTTTATAAGATAAGGTACATTTACCGATACTGGCATTGGATTTATATATATTCCCAATGAGATCCCGTGCGCGTGGTTTTCCACATACTTTTTTTAAAATTCTTGTATAACCGGACTTGCCTGTTCCATTCTTACCATATATTACTGTCAATCCTTTTTCCGCAAACTTTAGAGTATTCCGAGGAGACAGATATTCAATATTTTCTATGGAATCTATAGACAATAGTATTATCGATTCTCCATTAATGGATATGCCAATATTAGGAAAAATTTTATTCTCAAATTGTTTCTCCTCTTTCAACATTGACACAATTTCATCAATATCGCCGTTGTCTAATTTTTCTTTAATTAAAAGTCGATAAGCTAATTCACATTGCCATCCTTTTAATGTTTTCACCCAATTGATGACTTTTTGTTGGAGATCTTCCATATTTCTCTGTGGAATTAAATAATAATACTATAAAGATAATCTTTTTAAGTGAGAATATCCAATTGCATAAGTAATATAATTCAATTGTCCAATTAGAAAAAAATGTTATTTTATTGAAGTTATGAACGAAATACAATTAATGCAGGAAATGCTGATATTTATATTATCTGGGATAGATATCTAATAATACAGAGCGTAAATTAATCAATCGCATAAAGGTCGTTCTCGAACAATAAAATGAGTGCCACTTGCTAAATAATTGGTCTTTAAACCAATAGCATGCTGCATGTGGTGAATTATTTTTATTAGAACTTATATTTTGAATAAATCTCCAATAAAGACCTTTCTTGCCATTTCAGTATCAAGTCGAGGTGGTAAAGTCACTTTATGGTGGTCTGAAGCTATAACTTCTTGCGCAGATTCAGATTCAGTTTCGTGTATAGCGATGTTCTTCCCCTTATTACGCTTCTTCTGATGCAAGTCTTCATCTGCATATATCTGCGTTATTGCACATCCAATAGCGGTGCTGATTCCTACAATAATAGCCTGTCGGTTTCGTTCCCGAAGATGGACGAAGACCCCTAAGCTAAGAGGGATAAGAATGCCTATAATGGTAGTGAGCCCTCCGCCCTAGAATACTTTACGGTTGTTGAGTTTGTGTATGGAGGTTACAGCAAACACCATATAAAACCATAAAACACCAGCGCGATAAACAAAATTTAATTGTCTATCGCGTTGATATTAAATTTAATCTAATCGAAGAACATCAATATTCCTCCTCGTTGAACAGAAAATCTTCTTTCGAAGGATAGTCCGGCCAAAGATCCTCGATCGATTCGAAGATCTCGTCGTCCTCTTCGATCTCCTGCAAGTTCTCCAAAACCGCCTCGGGAAGTCCCGAGCGATTGGCGTAGTCTATCAATTCGTCCTTAGTGGCGGGCCAAGGGGCGTCTTCGAGCCACGAGGCCAATTCGAGTGTCCAATACATGATTCGGTAAAAGTTTTTATCTTTCTGAAATTTCCGGAAAGAACACGGCTTTTCCTTACGAGATGCAAAGTTAAGGCAAAAAACGATGCCCGCAAACGAAGCGATCTCTGATGGGGTACATTCCGGCATTCGAATGTCCCTAACAGCCTATTTTTGCAAGAGCTTCCGGCATGCGGCGAACGGGGCGTTTCGGAAATTGGCCGCAGCCAAACGTCGACATAACGTCGAATCGACTGTCGGTCTACGAGTGTAACGAAATCGAGTATTCCCGCTCGGTAAAATGCGAGCGAAGTTGTTTTTACCCTCACTTATTCATATCTTTAAGGTGTCTAAAACCTATCGAACCATGAAATTCTTCATCGACACGGCCAATTTGGAGCAGATCCGCAAAGCGCACGAACTGGGCGTTCTGGACGGCGTGACGACCAACCCTTCTCTGATGGCCAAAGAGAGCATCCGGGGTACGGAGAACTGCAACCGTCATTATGTTGAAATTTGCAACATCGTCGAAGGGGATGTGAGCGCCGAGGTCATAGCCACCGACTTCGAAGGAATGGTGCGAGAGGGTGAAGCACTGGCAGCGCTGCATCCCCGCATCGTCGTGAAACTGCCCTGCACGGCTGCAGGAATACGAGCCGTAAAATACTTCGCAGCCAAGGATATCCGGACGAACTGCACGCTGGTATTCTCCGTGGGGCAGGCGTTATTGGCGGCAAAGGCCGGAGCGACATATGTGTCACCGTTCGTGGGACGTCTCGACGACATCTCCGAAGACGGCGTGGCATTGGTAGCCCACATCGTGAAAGTCTACCGCACCTACGGTTACAAAACACAGGTGCTGGCCGCTTCGATCCGTCATACGCAGCATATTATCCAGTGTCTCGATGCGGGTGCCGATGTGGCGACATGCCCCCTTGCGGCAATCGAAGGACTGCTCAAACACCCCCTGACGGACAGCGGGCTGGAGAAGTTCCTCGCAGACCATGCGCGCCTGAATGCCTGACCTGTCGCCGGCAGCGATAAAACGAAACTCCCCGATTCGGACGTCCGAATCGGGGAGTTGTGGCAATCATTTCTTTTCCAAAAGACGCTGGAAGGCGGGAGAAGGCTTAAATGCAGGAATGTCGTGCGCGGGAATTTTGATCGTCGTATTCTTTGTGATGTTACGCGCCGTCTTTTCCTTGCGATGCTTGATAAGAAACGTCCCGAAACCGCGCAAATAGACATTCTCCTTACGGATCTGTGCGGCACGGACCTCTTTCATGAAACCTTCCACCACAGCTGATACGACCGCGGTCTCGACGCCCGCTTCCCGGGCGATTTGCTTTACAATTTCAGCCTTTGTCATAGTTATCGTTTTAACGTATATTTCTAATCTGCAAACCTGTTGCTTAAATCCATCCGTTCGTGAAGAATACGCACTACCTCCATTATTCCGTCATCCAAGATGCGGTAAAAGACGATGTGTTTGTTCACCTTCGATCCGTACACCTTCTCTCCGAGTTCCTTGTATTCCCGGCCGAACAGCACAGGATTGCCTGCAAGTTTACGGCATGAGGCGATCAACAATTCGTAGTAGGTATCTGCCTGTCGCTCCGACCACATATCCGCCGTATAGTTCCAAATGTCGGAGAGGTCTTCGACCGCTTTGCGGGTAAACCGTATTTCAGCCATTCGCCCGCTTCGCTTTTAGGGTTCTCAGATGCTCCTCCGGGTCGAATCCCTCGGCTTCACCGCTGTCAATACCCTCCTGAATTGCAGCCTTGAGTTCCACAAGACGGCTTTCGTTCTCCTCCAAAAGCCGCAAGCCGGCCCGAATAACCTCGCTGGCGTTGTTATAACGCCCCTGTGCGATTTTTGCCTTGATGAAATCCTCGAAATAAACCCCGAGGGCTACCGATGTCGTTTTCATAGATGTTCAGTCTTTACGCAAAATTACCAATATTTAATAATAAAACAAAATCCCGGCCGGATTTATTGTGTCCGGCCGGGATCGACAATTCGGATTTCGGCTTTTCAGGTATGGGTCATCCAGCCGTGAAACGGCTCGTCAATAAAACAGTGCGACCGATCGGGCCGGCCGTGATAGACCAGCCCGCCGACGACACCGACACGTCCGTCCGGATAACGCTGTTTGAAAAGAAATGAATAGGGCGCGAAATCACGGTACAGCTCGATTTCACATGGGTGCGAAGGATGCCTCTCCCATTGCCGGAGCTTTTCCAGACACTCCTGAAACGTCTTATCGCCGATGCTTTCGGCATATTGCACTACCTTATCGTAGTGCTCTTGACACATGATCTTCATGGTTGCTGATATTTTAACTGTTGTTTACGAATGTATTCCAATAACGGCGTTCCGTCCTTAACGGAAGCCGACAAGGTATTCATGCCGTTCAGCGCTCCGAGGGTTTCGGGAGCGAAGCGGCTGCATACGCTGTCCGTATCGAACCAGAGGTCGTTGCCCAGCTCCGTGAAAGTAACAAAGACGGGCGATCCGTTCTTTATCCTGCCGCGGACCAGCACGGCGCCGCGCAATCCCAACGGATGATACTCCTCCTCCTTCTGCCCCCACTCGATATCGGGAGTTTGCCGCGCGATTTCTTGCAGGACGGGACGCAGCAACCCTTCCGTCCAATGGATCGGCCTTATGCTCGCACGCTCCTTGGTGAGCTGTTCGATCTCCCGGTCGATTTCCTGTCTGCGTTTCTCGCATTGGGCCTGATACAGCCGGTAACGCGAAATGATGTGTTCAATCGTATTCATGTCATTGTCAATTTTAATGTTACCCATACCAACTGCACCGCAGGGGCTGCCCATCCCATTTCCATGCAGTGCGGCAGGAGTCGATACGGATATAATTTTTCGACAGACGGTGCGTATGGGTCTTGCCCTTGAAAACATCGGGCAGCGGGACAGTCGTTCCGCACATATAGCCGTCTTCGGTAGTTCGCTGGTCGAGTTGCCGCAGATCTACCGCGCTGCCGCGGATCGCCACGACCTGATAGAAGTCGATATTGGTCTGCTCCCAGCCCCACGACGAGTAAAGGATGTCGCCGACACGGAGCGACTCTCGGAAGGCCGCGGCAGCCTTTTCCTGCGCCTCGTCATGGCGTCGGAAGCGTTCGGCCTCCTGCCGGATACGCTCCATAGCTTTGTCGTATTCCTCCGGTGTGTGAGCCCTGTAAACATACCGGGGACGCTTCATCCCCGGGGTCCATGCCGCGATGCAGTGGCCGTTACGGCCCTGAAACCGGATCAGCGAGATATTATAGACTAATTCGGGGGCAAAGCCCGTTCCCTGAGCGAGACGCTCAGCGTTTTTGTTGATACGGTAGGTTTTCATCGGATTTCGGATTTAGAGGTATTTGTTTCTTCTTCAACAACATGGAAATTATCTGGATTCCAGCCTTTGTTGACCAGCGTGGCTTGGGCTTCGAGAACGCTCTGGAAGATGCGGCGCTTCTGCCACGATAAACAGATGAGTCCGGCGGAAATACGCCACACGGGGCATCTTTGATATTCGAGGTGGCAGCGGCAAGGGACAGGCCGGTAATGCAGGAAGCCGCGCATGCGCAGCAGCAACGTATGCTCGTAGGCTTTGTCTTCACGGCAGCGCGCCCATGCTTCGTATTTGTCCAGCCGGTCGGTAATCAGGGCATACTCGACAGCCCGTGAATAACGGTTCCAGCCTTGCCAACAGCCCTTGAAGAAGAGCGACAGCAGTTCCAGATCGAGCGTCGGACGGCCTTTCGTACGCAGCGTTTCGGTCAGAGATTCGATTTCGCCGTAACGGAAGTCGAGCGGGCGGATGTTATTCGCCGCCATGCGCACCATCACCCGTAGGTCCGAAGTAATGGTGATACGTTTGATAATCAGATGACTCATAGCAATAGAATAAAGGGCGCCGTGGCCGAAAGGCCGCGGCGCAGGTTAGAAAATATGGAGCAATACTATTCCGGGGTTTGCAATCCGAAATCGCTGCAAGCCTTATAAAGATGCTCGCTGAACGAGCTGTTGCAATAATAATCACCCATTCGTCCGGCCAACTCCTGCAGGTCGCCGTCCGTAATCGTCGCAGTGTCATATCCGTGTCTTTCGAGTGCTTTACGGTTCAGAAAGGCGATGTCGAATTCCGCATTCGGATCGTCCTTACTCGGAACGCTTCGCAGCTTCGCAGCGGTGAAACTGCAAATCTCGTCGAGATACTCCTTCTCCGTCCAGTCCGTATCCTCGTGCTGCCGGGAGAACTCGTCACCCCAAGCAATGATCGTCGCGGCCGTATCGCGGGAGTTGTCCGAGGGCCGGAACTTCTTGCGGCCGGCTTCATAGGCGATATCGACCAGCGCCTCGGCATAGTGGCGCAGGGACACATTGCCCGGAAGCGCTACGGGCTGTCTTTTCATAAAAGCGGCGATGGCCTCGGCATAGATCCGAAGTTGCAGACGGTCGCGCTTCAGCCCTAACTCCGGGGCGTCGTGTCCGTCGAGGAAGTTCTGTAACTCACCCAGCCGGAAAACGTCGTAGCGCGTAGGATATTCCGGCAGGCAGCGCTCCACGAAGTCTTCCGTAAGATCGCTTGTCGTCTGCGGCGCAGCATCGGCGGACGGAATAAAGTCGTACTCCTCCAACCATTCGATGATGCTTTGCAGGGTATCGGTGGAAAGGAAATCGAGTGAAACCGGGAAATCGTCTCCATCCTCGCCGTCCATCAGGCAGACGGGCCGCTGCCCGTCACTGTGGAATTCAAGAGCTATCACATTGCGGTATAGGCCGTCATGCTTGATTGTAAGCGGTGGATCGTAATACGCTTCATTGAGACTGCCCGTATCCGCCAGTCGGTTGCAGTCGGCTTCATCGGCACAATAAGTTCCCAGCCGTCCTTTGCGGCCGGCAATGACCGAGCGGATGACGCCGATCTGATAAGTACGCAATTTTTCGAGTGTTTCTTCATTTTTCATATCCGGAAAAGAATTAAATTATTTGGAAGAAAATTCCGGTCTGACGAAATAGCAGACCGTCGTGTGCCGCTCGTGTTCTTTGACGAGTTTTACCGGCTGCGGAGCGTTGTAGATACGCCGCTGCGAGACGGGAGCGTCGAACGCATCCCACTCCGCCTGCGTTACAGCCTTCTGTTCGTCCCGGTAGCACCAGAGAATAATCCGGTTCGGCACCGGCGCCCGGAAGAGCTTGCCCTCATAGTCCGCCACGAACTGCTCCAGTTCCTCGTCCGAGCCGAACGAGATACACGCTCCGCGGTAGAGGTCGCCATCCGTTCGCTCCGGGAATCGGTACAGGTTGAGTTTGCGCCAATGCTTCGTCGTGAAATCTCCGTAGAGCGGATTCGCCTCTTTGTATTCCCATACGCTCACACATGCTTCGAAGCGGACGGCTCCGTTCCCGCAGGGCCCGTCATGGCCCCAGATTCGGAACTCCATGCGCGCCGTTCCGGCGTAGCGGGTCTCTGAAGGTGCTATATCGACGAGCGGCCCTCCGCCGGCCACGCACCACACGCCGTCATCCGTCGGGGCGACGAACGGAATGAACGACACGACATGCACCGCCAGCGTGCCGTCGTCATTCACACGGTCGATGCGGGCATCTTCCGAATAATCTCCGGCACGGGATGTATAGAGGATCTTATCCCCGGCTTTCGAAACTTGCGCAGAGCGGGTGTTCTCAATGTGCATCACAAGGGCGTTTACGCGGTCCACGTCCGCTTGTGTCAGATGGTGTTCGGCGTCGTATGCAGCGTTCAGCGGCTGCAACGTCGCCACGCTATAAGGCTTACTTTTAATCTGTATCATAATCGGATAAAATAAAAGCGCCCTGCAACCTCTCGGTTGCAGGGCGCGGTTTAACAATGGTTGTATCTCAGGCCGCCTCGGCGGGTGTTTCTTCCTCGATCATAGGCTCTGCATCTTCCAGTCTCTCGGAGATCATCCGCACGGCGCGGTTCATATCCGTGAGGATGTCGAACAGGTAGGTCGGCTCTTTCTGCAGCTCCTCCAGCCAGCCTTTCAGGTAGGCGGCATTCTCCTCGCGGGGTGTCGTGGCGAAGCCCAGCAGCGCCCCGCACAAAGCCGCCGTAAGTTCGGCGATCAGCTCCTCGCGGGCATAATCCGCATCGTCGTAACTGCTTTCTTTGAGTCTGCCGAGCCGGTCGGAATGTCCCGTGCTGTGGGCGATCTCGTGCAATAGTGTCGTATAGAACGCCGCACCTTCCGGGAACTGCTCCTTTTGCGGGCAGGTGATCCGGTCGAGCGAGGGTGAATAGGAAGCCCGGTTGCCATATTTGAGGTAAATCGGGCAGAGCCACGACTGTCGCTCCAGCATCCGGTCCATAGGGCCGCACGCCAGACCGTCCGAATAATCCTTCGGTTCGGTCGATGTCGTGAGCTGCGCATAGCGCTCCGGCTGCTGCTCCTGCATATCCGTCTGGTCGAGGTTGAAGACCGGGTAGTAGCGCATGACGGGAATCAGGTCGTAGTATTTCTGCTGCTCCTTCGGCAGGCGGTAGTATTCCGCAGACTCGATCTTCTTGCGGGTCTCCTTATGGCGGATGTAGATCTTCCAGAAATAGACCGGAAAGGCGTCCGAGCCCTTGCGGATAGTCAGCCCCTCTTCCTTGGCCTGCCGGAAGGTCATAAAAACGGGCGTACGGTAGCCCATGATCTCCGAGAGGAACAACAGCATAAGCACATTGCCCGCGCGGTAAGGCGTGCCGCGCAGGTTGCGCGGAAGGCCGTGCGTCATGTCGGCGATCCACGGCTTTTGCCAGTCGCCCGTGAGCGTCTCTATTTTCTTTATCACGAGCTCCGTCAGCCGCGGAGCGATCGTGTCGATAATCGTTTGATTCATAGTCGTAGGATTTTAATGAATAAATCACTCTTCTGAACGGGTCGCTTGATGCCAGATACGGATCTTCTCGTCGTTCGTCTTGCCGCGCCACCACATGTCGCAAGCGTCGTGGAAAGCCCTGCAATCATCCTTTGAACTGAAATTCTCCGGATTCAGGCCGGTGATAATCTCCCGATCTTCTTCCGTCGAGCCGTGTTTCCACCACGGCTCGACCGTGGCGGACATCAATTCGCTTTCGCGTACCTGCCAGGTATGCTCCGAGCACTCGTTACACCATAGGTCCTCCCGATCGGGGACGGCTGGTATAATCTGGTCCGTATTGCTGTCTACCCATGTCAGATAAGACACTTCGAGCGAACCGCACTCTTCACAACGCCACGGATCGGCAGGCATCCCTTTCATTGGTTTTTCCGGGATGGAATTCTGTTGCAAAAGTTCCGAATCATTATTTCCCATAGTCGTAATAATGAAAAGACGGAGCAGGCATGACCTGCTCCGTCGGTTGGACATCAGGTTTGCGTTGTAGCTATGCCGCCGCTTTCATCTCTTCGGGCATCCGCGTATCGGGTTCGATATCCGGATCCATCGGAATAATCAGCGGCTGCGGCACGGCGCCGGGCGTCTCGTCCGGCAGCAGGTCGGGGAGTTCCTCGGGTTCGAAGTCCGGAACCTCCTGCATTGAGACCGCCATCTCCTCGGCCTCGGCTTTCGCATGCAAGGCGTCGATCTGCTCCTGAAGACGGGCCTTGCGTTTTTCGTATGTCTCCAGATACTGTTGCTGAACGGCCTTGCTCTGTTCTGCGAAGTTCAGATCCGCGAAGCGGCACATCATTCCCGTCAGAAGCGTTTCGTCCGTACAGCGATACTCCGGAGCTGCCGATCGGAAGTAGTCCACCAGAAACGCGCGAGTCAGTGCTGCCTGCTGCTTGGCCGTAATACGTCCCGCCGCAGCGAACTGCTCCTCGGCGGTCAGGTAAGAGCTCTCCTTGGGCCGGAATCCGCACTGACGGAGTTTCGAGTCGCTCATTACCCGCTGCATCACGGCGTAGTAGAACATCTGCTGCTCCTCTTTCTGCAAGGGCTTGTTCGCAACCTTCACATCGAGGAAGAGACGCTTCATATCGGCCGTGATATGTTCGTAGCAGATTTCCCGGTTACGGCGATCCCGCTGCAACAGCCCTTCCAGCGGCGAGGGCGGCACGACCGTTATGTGTACCATATGTCCGCCTTGCCCGTTGTCCACCGTCACTTCCCGCTCTTCGTCGTCGAGCTCCTCGTAGCGGAACTCGATGTCGAGGCTGCGGATAACGGCATATTTGCGGACACGTCCTTCCGAAATGTTGAACTCCAACTGCTGCGTCTGTTCCGCAAAGCGAGCCATCCGGGCTTCATACCTCTCCTGAGCCTCGGCAAAGTCCGTTTCCGACACATAATTTTCAGCCTGCGGCTCCTCGGGCATTTGAGGAGCCGTATCGTAATAATTGATGTAGTATTCCAGCTCCTCGACATGATAGCCCTCCTTTTCAAGAGCCTCGAGGACTGCCACGGGTGTATTTCCGGCCGTGGCGAGCGTCGTGCGGGGATCGTCCTTCAGCAGCTTCAGCGCTTTCTGCACGAGGAACTCCTCGTTCTTGCGGATCATGCACTCACGGTTCTGGCAGCCGGCGCAGCCCCCTGCACATTCGTCCCGGAACAGCACCTGATTGGCCGTATTGTGCTGGCAGGAAAGGCACTCGGTCTTATCGAAGTTGTAGCTTTCCAACTTGGTCATGTAGCGCTCGTAGAGCCGCCGGGCGATGTCCTTGATCCGCGCCGTCTTCCACGAGTTGTAACACCCCTCGGCGAAATGATCGTTGTAGACCTCCTGCTGGATCTCCGCAGGGTATTTGGCGATCTCGGCGGCGACGCCTACCGAAATATCCTCCTTATCGAGCATCTCGGCCAGAGCGTCGATCAGCTCGCACAGTTTCAACCGCGAGCGGATGTAGGCTTCCGACTTGCCGAACTTGCACACCAGCGACTCGATGGTATGGCGTCCCGACTGGATGGCCTTGTTATAGGCCGCGGCCTCCTCGCGCGGTTTCACGTCCTCGCGCTGCAGGTTCTCCGTGATGGCCGCATCCTCGGCCTCGGCGTCCGTGAGGTCCCGGACAAGGGCCGGAATGTAATTCAGCCCCGCCATCGCGGCCGCCCAGTAACGGCGTTCGCCGTAGACGATCTCGAAGCCCTCGTCCTTGGGGCGCACGCAGATCGGTTGCAGCACGCCCGACTGCCGGATGCTCTCGGAAAGCTCCAGAAGCGTCTCCTCCCGAAAGTCTTTGCGGGGGTTGTAGGTCGAATTGACGATCTTGTTCAGATCCAGAAGCTGAACCAGCGGTTCCTCCTGCTGCACGGGTACCGTTTGGGTAATCGGAGTCTGTACCTCGGCACTCGAATCCTGCGTCGCGGCAGTTTCGGCGGTTGCCTGCTCCTGCGTTTTTGGCGTAGCTGCGACCGGAACGATTGCCGCCGCAGCTGCACCTTTGCCGCTCTTCTTCGATTTCGAATCCGATTTCATAGTCTGCATAACATCGAACAGTTTTTACCGTGTGTCTCACGTGTTTGTGCCCGCACAATCTTTATTTGATAGATTGCGCAGGCAATGAATAATATGTTATGAGGCTTTATATCCCGAATGGGTCGGTTGCCTCGGGAAGGTTCATAAGCCCGTGGCGCAGGTGCAGGGAAGGAAAAATACCGCAGCGCAGGCGAGGATGATTTTTCCTTCCCGGAGCCGGAGAGGGACGCGAAGCGGCCCGTCCCGGGCTTATCTTTTCCGGGGCAACCGACAAGGGGATAATTTCTACTTATTTTTGAGTAAAACTCATTAGAAACCAGTTGTCGCATTAATCAGACTCAATGCGATTATATGTTTCGGAAACTCCTGAATTGCCTTTGATCAATGTAATTCAGCACGATACTTACAAAGTGCATGAAAGTATAATACAGTATTTACGCACTATAAAGTTGTTCGCATAATTAGAAAAGCAGAACCCCTATCTGAAGATAGAGGCCCTGCTTCGAAAAGATCGAATGTTATGTAGCGACAATGATCCGTAGAGCATTGTCCCCCTTCCTAAAACCTGAATCCGAGATATACACGGAATGAGTTGGTTTTGAACTTGCGGTCGGGAACATTCTGAAGGATGTCGCCTACCGACGGGTCGTCGCCCATACTGTCTTCGTCAAACTCGGATTCGTCGAAGGTCATACCCTCGTATTTGGCCGTACCCCAACGCCATTCTACGCCGAGCGATATCACTTTCCACGCTACAGAGCAGCCGGCATTGCAGAAAGTAACATAATGATGATGAACGGTTTCATCCATATAAAGCAAAGAATAAGACGGCGTAACACGGAAATAAGCTCCGACTTTCAGGTGATGTACTGGGTTGACCGTGACCGACGGGCCGAACTGCATGCCGAACTCGGCCTGATGGATATCGGACTGGAACGTTTCGGATGTATCTTCGTCGAAGTCTTCGAGCGAGGATTTGGCGTAGTTGATGTCGAGCCACGACCAGTCGAGGCCGAATTTCATCATCCCGAACAGCGGTTTTTTGTGCAGATAGTAGGTTTTTCCCCAGCTCAGCGAGGCTCCGAAATCGCTCTTGAGCTCACCCCCGTAGGTCTTGTCCGTCAGTTTCTGGCTGACGTAACCGATGTTGAAATACTTGGAGCGGTTTTTCCAGATCGTCCGGTCGAGTTCTGCCTGCTCGACCGATTGGATACGGGAGTTGAGCGTGTTAACGACCGTTTGCAAAGAATCCATTTCACGGGCGTTGTTGTTTGACAGCTCCGGTTCCTGTGCGGCAGCATGATAAGATACCGAGATTGCCGCCAGCAGGCACATGTAAAGTTTTTTCATTGCTTGATTTTGGAAATTTGGGTTCCGCCCGTCCCCCGGCGGGATTCAACGATATACATAAAAAACGTGGGACAGTACCTTTTTATCTGCTTTTGAGGTACACCCCATTAAACGAGTAAAGTCCACGTTGCCGTGAGCGTTTACGCCTTACTCTCGGGTGCTGTCAAACAGCCAAGTTTCAAAAGCGAGAATAAAAACGGAACGTTTTTATATTTTATGTCTTATAGATTTTCGTTTATGCCATAGGCAATATTTTCATGGGCTAATTTTCGCAACAAATATACGAAATTGCAAATAATCTTAAAAAACGACATGGAAAATTTTGAAATCGTTTCGCTGTACATCCGAATATTCTCGGAGTATTCGAAACAGGTATTATGAACCTTTTAAACAAATTGCAGATCGTTTTATGTAGAGTTCAAAGTCTGCGTTTGGTGTTGAGCATGTTTTACGAACGGATTTTTATTCAACGGCTACGATTCTTTATCGCCGGGCAGAAATATCGGATTCGCAAACTGGAAAACAGATGGCAATGACAGTGTCAGATTGTATCGTCACAGGCTGTCAGGGACGGATTCAGCCGCTCCCGAAGGCGCGTATTGCGTTTCAGCACAGCCATGTTGCGGATGGCATAGGCCAGAGCTTTCGTCGCACCGATCAGAACGCATATCTTTTTCGCGCGCGTAATGCCCGTATAAATGAGATTGCGCTGGAGCATTACGAAGTGGGTCATCAGCAGTGGCATGACCACGATCGGGTATTCCGACCCCTGCGCCTTGTGGATGGTCGTGGCATAGGCCAGCGTCAGTTCATCGAGTTCCGTTACATCGTATTCAACCGTCTTGCCGTCGAAATCGACTGTCAGTGTCCTGTCTTCCGTATCTACTTCCCGAATGTAGCCCGAATCGCCGTTGAAGACATCCTTGTCGTAGTTATTGCGTATTTGCATCACACGGTCGCCCTGCCGGTAGGTGTAGCCTCCGCGATTGAGACTCGGACCCGAAGGATTCAACGCCTCCTGCAGGGCGAGGTTCAGATTCGCAGCCCCCACGATGCCCCGCTGCATCGGCGTAAGCACCTGAATCCGCTCCGGACTCTCCCTGTAAGCACGCGGCAGGCGCTCCCTAACCAGACGCACGATGGTTTCGGCGGCCCGTTCGGGGTCGTCCTCCCGCATGAAGAAAAAGTCCGTGTCGCGGCCGTTGCTCGTATCGGGGAAGCGGCCCTCGTTGATGGCGTGGGCACTCATCACGATACGGCTCTTCTGCGCCTGCCGGAAGATGCGGGTCAGACGCACGACAGGGATGTGCTGCGAGTCGATGATGTCGCGCAGGACGTTGCCCGCTCCGACGCTCGGCAGCTGGTCGATGTCGCCCACGAGCACTATCCGCATGCCGGAGGGAACGGCTTTCAGCAGGTTGTTCATCAAGAGAATGTCTATCATCGAGCACTCGTCCACAATCAGCGCGTCGCCTTCCAGCGGGTTCTCGTCGTTGCGCTTGTAGCCGTCCTGCGGGTTGTATTCCAGCAGCCGGTGGATGGTCTTGGCTTCCATGCCTGTCGCCTCGCTCATACGCTTGGCGGCACGGCCCGTAGGCGCTGCCAGCAGAACGCGCAGCCCGGCTTTCTTCAGCGCCGCGATGATGCCCTGCGTCGTGGTCGTCTTGCCCGTACCGGGGCCGCCCGTCAGCACCATTACTTTGGATGTTACGGCCTGCCGGATGGCTGCGACCTGAACTTCGTCGTATGCGATGCCGGTCTCGGCGGTGAGCGTCGACGGGTCGAACGGAGTGTCGAACAGCGAACGGCCTGCGGGCACCGCCAAATCCCGCAGGCGCCGTGCCGTGCCGCATTCGGCATGGTAGAACGGCGGAAGGTAGATCGCCTCCCCGTCGAGAATCAAATCTTCGGCCTGAATCATCTGCGTCAAAACCTCCCGGATAGGAGCTTCGCCGGCTTCGAGAAGCTCTCCGGCGGTCTTCACCAACTGCTCCTCTTCGGCATAGACGTGCCCTTCGTCCGAGAGTTGTCCCAGTGTATAGAGGATACCGCTCCGGCACCGCCGCGGGTCTTCCTTCTCATAGCCCATTTTCCCGGCGATGCCGTCGGCGGTCTTGAAGCCGATGCCCCAGATGTCGTCGGCAAGACGGTAGGGGTTTTCCCGCACCTTCTCGATGCTCTCCTTGCCGTATTCCCGGTAGATTTTGGCCGCATAGGCCGTACTCACGCCGTAGCCCTGCAAAAAGAGCATGACGTTCTTGATGTCCTTCTGTTTCTCCCAGCTCTCGCGGATCTTCGCCACCCGCTTGCGTCCGATGTTCGGGACTTCGTAGAGCCGTTCTATATCGGTCTCGATGATGTCGATGGTCTCTGTTCCGAACCGCTGGACGATGGCCCGGGCAAACCGCGGGCCGATGCCCTTGACCAGTCCGCTGCCAAGGTACTTCTCGATGCCGTACACCGTGGCGGGCATCGTCTCCTCCCATGTCGCGGCGACGAACTGGCTGCCGTAGCGTTTGTCCACCTTCCATTCGCCACGGCATAGGAGGACGCTGCCCACGGGAACTTCCAGCAGGTTGCCCACGAGCGTAACGAGGTCGCTGTAGCCCTTCACCCGGACCTTCAGCACCGAGTATCCGTTCTCGGGATTCTGGTAGGTGATGCGCTCCACGACGCAGCGCAGGTTTGTCGTCGGAGTGACGTTCATAAAGCGGACGATGCTAAAGACTTTGTAAAACTACGGAAAAATCCCGGATCGGCAATAAGAGAGGCCCAATACAGTAGTCGACGTATTCAAAAAAGATGAATTCGGATGTACATTTATATTTCGCTTTTCATTGTTTATTGCAAATTCCGGCTTTATCAATAAGACAAAAAGTGTTCGGAATATTTGGATTTTTTTGTCGGATATTTTAATTTTACTACTCCGTTTTTAACAGAATATGAACGTAAAACACAAATCCGATATGGCTGTCTTGCGGATGATAATGTCCATAAGACACTCTTACGATGCGAATCCGGAACCTTTTTTAACTTAAATAATAAACGAAGATGAAAAAGTTTACATTGCTTTTCTTTGCCCTTGCGGCAAGTGTTTCGACCGTGACAACGGCATCTGCACAGGATAGCGGATGGTGGATCGGAGGACGTGTGGGATATTGGCACGACAAGGTCGAGGGCGTCAGTTCGAACAGTTTTGCTTTGGCTCCCGAATTCGGCTATGACTTCAACTCGAAATGGTCGCTGGCTGGAGTCGTAGGATTCGATTACCAGAAAGTCGAGGATGTAAGTGCCAATGTTTTCGTTATCGAGCCTTATGCCCGTTACAAGTATTTCAACAAGGATCGGTTCACCCTCTTCGTAGACGGAGGTTTCGGTATCGCCATGGGAGATGCCGATGGATTCAAGATAGGTTTCACGCCGGGCATCGCCTTCAAGGTCTCGGAACGTTTCAGCCTGCTGACGACAATCGGATTCCTGGGATATAAAAACGATTACTATAACGGCGGCGGCGATGGTTTCGGATTCAATTTCAAATCTTCCGACCTGCGCTTCGGGTTTTTCTACTCATTCTGATCCTTTTATTGTCATAAGGGGACACGAAAACCAGCGGCGGTTTTGAAAATTAATTATGCTATGAAAAACAAATACATTGCCGAAGCACTCGGCACAATGGTGTTGGTGCTGCTGGGATGCGGGGCTGCCGTATTCAACGGCGGTGCGACGAGCGTCGACGCCGTACTGACGATTGCATTCGCATTCGGGCTGTCCGTAATTGCAATGGCATACGCTATCGGTCCGATTTCGGGATGCCACATCAATCCGGCCATTACGCTGGGGGTATGGCTCAGCGGCAGAATGAAAGGACGTGAAGCCTGCGGGTACATGCTGGCACAGGTAATCGGCGCGTTGGTCGGCTCTGCGATCATCTGGGCCGTAGTCAATAGCGGCAGTGTAGCACTTGGAGCTACGGCGACGGGTGCGAATTCGTACGCCGAAGGCAACCTTGTGCCGGCATTGATCGCAGAAACCGTCTTTACCTTTATTTTCGTTTTCGTCGTACTTCGGACTACGGATACCGAGAACGGCGCAGGACAGTTCGCCGGATTAGCTATAGGTCTGACACTCGTGCTGATCCATATCGTTTGCATTCCGCTGACCGGAACATCTGTCAATCCGGCCCGTTCGCTCGCTCCCGCCCTGTTCGAAGGCGGCACCGCACTCGCACAACTCTGGGTATTCATCGCGGCTCCTTTGCTGGGCGGCGTATTGGCTGCATTGGCGGTCAAACGATAATACATTGTTTCCGTAAATACAAAAACGGTGGGCATTCCAGTCCACCGTTTTTGGTTATCAGACAAAGGAGTGCGGATTCCAACCATGATGTTGGATGCTCGTAATCGTAATGTATGATTCCGCAGCGCAATATCGATATAAAAAACAGTCTTTGTAATTTCGATTTGCGTCAAGTGTATCCAAAATTCATAGACTTTACGGAAACTATGTATAAAGCCGATTTCTCAACAACCTGTCGGATTTGCGGCATCCCGTCTAAAAAACATTTCGTTCCAGAATGACGATCTCCGCACGGCAGTTCATACGTGCGAACGGCTCCTGCATAGGTGTCCGGTAATGGATGATAAAATGTCGCATCGTCTCTTGTATGGATTCGGGACGCTGCTTGTCGATAAAGCCGTACGGCAAAAGGAGTACGGCATAATCGCCCGAGCACTGCGTGCGGGAAAGCCATTGCAGGAAGGCCGTACACGCCCCGATCTCGAACGGCGGATTGGCGATGATATTCTCACAGCGAAAATCTATCTCTTCGAACCGCATCCGCATCGCGCCTACGGTCGGATACAGCCGCTCGTAAATAGCTATCATATCGCCATCCATATCGAACCCGACGATTGCCGAGGGATGTACTCCCCCGGCAATCATTGCGCGTGTCAGCTGCCCCGTGCCGCAGCAGGCATCGACGATACGACTGTCATTGTCGAAATACCGCACGGCCAGTGCCGCCATCTGCCGCGCCGTACGATCCGGCGTCAGGTATTGCGACAAGTATACGCCCGGACGCTTCTGACGCTCGCACATTGCGTCGTATGACCAGTTGTCGCCCTCATAGCGGAACGGTAGTTCGCCGTGCTGCTGCAGGTAGTCGTAAATCTCTGCCAGCGTGTCGGGCCATCCTGTTTGCCGGTGTTTGTAGTAGCTGCTGGTCAGCGCATAGCGCTTTGCGATTTTTTCAAAGGTTTTCATTGTATCTTCAATTTTATGGAAAAGTTATTATTCTGTCGATTTTCTTGGCCGGGTTGAATATTACACGGCTTTTAGGAATCGTCATTTCGTCTGACATTGTAGGTCGCGGCCCAGATTTCGACGGCCGACCACAGCATGTCGGCATTTACCTCGATCTTTTCGGCGATCTTCTCTATTAGGCCGCCGTCTTCTTCCGTTAGGTCGTAGCCGTGCTCGCGCATCTGTTCGACGGTCAGGGATTCGACCACGTAATACCGGCCGTTCTCTTCGATTTGGGCGTTCAGTTCATCGAGCAGCCTGCGCTGCTCGGGGGTGGCTTCGGGCAGGGTCGCCTCCAGACGGCGGAGGGTATCCTGCATCTGCATACTCGTATAATTCATAGTCAGGAATGTTTTGACAGATACTCTTCGACGGATGTGTAGCGGTCAGGAACGTTCGCGTTCTCGTTGAAGCCGTTCAGGCAGTGCAATAGGGCCTGTTCGAGGCCGGTATAGCGGCGCTCGAAAGTCTGAATGTTATCCAGACAATAAGCCTTTACCGCATACTTGAAAGGGGCGCAGCGCCTTTCGTCCTCCCGTCGCAGCGTGGCGAACCAGTCGAAATGAAGCCGCAGGCGAAAGCTGTCGCTCTCGCGGGGCTTCATCAGGTGCTCCTCGTCGAGAAGCCGGCGGACGAGTGCCGGATCGAGCCACCGGTTACACTCCCGGTAGGCTTTAATACGAGCTGCGTACGCGGCGGCATACTGCTCGATGTCCGTCTCCTTCAGACCGTATTCTGCCGGATAAAAGTCCAGCACTTCTTTCGTCGTAACGGAGATGGCCCGACCGTCTACCTCGATGTTGTAGGTCTTGTTTTCCGGCACCTCGTGGAACTCGAATCGTTGACACTCCACGACGGTAAATTCCCGCACCGGGTCGGGCACCGCAAGCGATTTGAGTTCTTCGAGGTCGCGGCATACGGCGACAATCCGGTGTTTCTCGACCGCGTTTTCCGGGCCTCCGATGCGGATACAGGCGCCCTCGCATCCGTTGTAGTCGCCGTGTCGGACGATATCGCAGCGGGCGTAGTTGGGAGCTGTATGGTACAACTCCATATATTCCGCCCATCGCTTGTCCATGTCGGTTTTCACCTCGTCGGGATCGGTCAGCGCGACATTGCCGCACCGACTGCACTCACCGTCGAGAAAGGCTTCGTATCCGAAGTCGAGAAACTGGTTGGTATTGGGATCGATAACGGCGGCACACTTTACATCGGTGCCGCCGCAGATACTGCATATGATTGACATAAGTTTTTGATTTGTGGATTTATTCGTATAATCTCTCTTTTTGGCGCTTTTTCAAGGTCATTCGGAGATACTGCATGAGTTTCCCGCAGGGACACAAGGCATGTTCCCGCTGACGGGCATAGCTTAGGTCACCGTTCGAGAGGATCATGCCTTCGGCATTGAGATAGAGGTCGCCATAGACATAGTTCTCCTCCGTGAGATAAATCTCATGGATGGGGTTCGGAAATCCCTCCGTGCAACGGCCTTCCCGGAAAAGGAAGACATGCTTGGCCTGTCCCCGGACTCCGAAGAAGGGGTACGGAGAGAGCGCCGCGAGGGTGGCGGCATGTTCTGCCGGATCGTGGAACCTATCGTCGCTCATTTCGAGCATGTGGCCCGAGCCGGTTCCCTGCTCCTTCTCCTGCTGGTACTCGTACAGCGCGGTGCAGGCCTCTATAAACTCCTCCGAGCGGGATGCGACCGAACCGTTGGTTACGATATAGAAATTATTGACCGTAATGCCGTAGGCGCATACCCGTTCGAGGATATGGCGGATGGCCCGGACGTTGAGCGACGGCTCGCCGCCCGTGATGTTGAAATGGTGGATATACCTGACATGCCGCAACAGGTTGGTTATATGCCGCAGGGAAATATCCACGGCCTCGGCATTTCCCCGCATACAGTGAGCGCAGCGCATATTGCAGCGCCGGGTGATCTCGATACAAAGATTTTTGATATAGAGTTCTTTCATGTTCGTCGGTTCGGAATTGTTACATGAAGTGTTTTTACAGGTTTTCGATCAATTCGCAAAACGCATCGAAGATCTCTCCGATGCGCAAACTGTCGACAGGAACTTCACGAATGTCACCGCTGTCGTAATCCAGCGAGGCACACAGCGTCCCGTCTTTGACCGAGAACCCGTAAACGCAACAGGAATCGTGATCCTCGTCGCAAACCGGTACGGAATATCCCTCGACAGAGAACTCCTCATCATCGAAGCGGGAAACGATATCCCGCATCAACTCCAGCCCCTGTTTTCCCAGCGTGCGATAATGCTCCTTCAGCTTGTCGACCTGTTGCCTGTCTTCTTCCGATATCGGACAGGTAAGCGTCAGGTACTCCGGGGATGTCTCGAAAGTTTCCTCTTCGCTGCCAATCCGCACCATGTTTCGGGTATGGTCTACCGCGAGCACGTCGTACTCGCCGGTTTTTTCGTGAATAGGGGCATCCCACCACACTTTTTGTCCTTTCTTGATAGGTGTTATCATAATTCGATATTTTTTATTTGGTTTCGTCGGGAATTTCTTTTCCCGTGTAGGGATTATACAGCGGCGTATTGCCGACCGCTTCGGCGTCGATGGCGAAGCCGCCCCGGCCGATGTCGTAGAAGAGTTCCAACTTTAGGGGCATCAAAGCCACGATTTTTTCGGCCTCGGACTGTGGCAGGCCCGAGTTCATCAGGCATTTGACACGGCGGCAGAACAGTTCCGGATAGGCATCCGGTGTGGTAACGATGTCGATGACTTCGCACGTCTCATCCGCGATGGCGAGGCGGTCGGAATCGGGTGTGCCTGTGTTCTCGGAACTACCGGCTGCGTTGTCATGTGCCACACCGTCGTCAGCGTTAAAGTCGAATTTCATCAGACGGGCGATACGGTCGTACTGCTCGTCGTAGTAGCGGTCGAATTCGTCCTGAAACTCTTCCTTGTAATGCGTGCCGCTCTCCGGATCGTCGGGGTCGTCCGGTTCGACGAACGCCTCGAAAGACTGTCCGTGTTCGTTCATCAGACGGGCGGCGGCCAGATCACAGGCTATTTCCATAATCGACGAGTTGATATCGTCTTTGCGGTCCTTGTAATATTGATGCAGGTTTGTCATGTCTTCTTTTTTATTTGGTGATTCGAGAATCTTAAAAATGGAACCGTTCTTTCAGTCGGGAGAAAAACTCCGACAGCGGAGCGTGTTTACGAAAACCGAGCGCAATGCCAAGGAAAGCGAGCGTCCACGAGTACTGCTCCGGACAGACCGGATAATTACGTTCGGCGGCTCCCGTCGATTCGTCGATACCGTCGACGTATAGCTCGCCATGCTCACCCAGATACACGTCGGTAATGCTGATGTTCGGATTACCGTATCTCCCGAAGCAAGTCATCGTAACCGGATATTCGACGCCTCCGTCCTCGTCGGGCACGGGATACGAGGTAACACGGTCGCCGTTTCGCCGGAGAATAGCTGTCAGTAGTGCTTTTTGGCGTTTTTGCAGGCGCGTTTCCGCTTTCTGTATTTTGCGGTAACGAACTTCGTCCCGCCATGCGTTATCAGGATAATCCCGTTGCATATAGGCTCTCACGACCTTGTCGAGAGAGCCGTATTCTCCCAGTTCATTTTGTGTGACGGTAAAGCGGCCTACTTCGATCCCGTTGCGGCAGACCGTGCAGCAGACATCCTTTACATGGTCGATGTCCGTATTGCCCGCCGGCCTTGTTTCAATGAGATAGCTTTTGTGTTTCATCGTGTAAAAGTTATTATTCAGTTAATTCCGACGGTCGTGTCGAGGGTGAGGTGAGGACCTCGTAATTGTAAAAATCCTCATCGCAGTACTTGCATTGAAAGGCATAGTCCCCGACATGGGAGCCGGAGAGGCGGCGTCTGCAGTGCGGGCAGTATCGCTGGGCCGCAGCGGTCTGCTGCATCCAGATTTCGATTTTCTCAAGCTCGGAGTGCTTATTCCACCACTCTCCGCAGGCTTTCGTGAAAGCCCGGCATCCGTCCGTGGGGTCGAAGTCCGACCGTCGCAGGCCCGTAATGGACTCCAGCATTTCATCGTCGGACTCTTTCCACCAGTAGTTCCAGACTGCGCCTGTCACGTTGTCGGCAAGGTCGTCCCCGTCGTCGAAAAGGATGTCAATGGTTGAGTTGCCGCTGTTTTCTTCGACTGGAATATCTTCCATCGTATCGTAAAGCGTCTCCGATTCCTCGATGTTGATCCGTTCATCTTCGGCCTCGGCATCTTCGACATCTTGCCCGACAAGGGTTGCCGCCTTTGCGATGGCTTCCGCCTGAGTCGGAGCGTCTATTGTAAAATGGGTTCTGGTCCAGATCATGTGCTTCCGGTCTTGTGAGAATTTGTAGCGTGTCATAATTTCTATTATTAGTATTTATCTACCCGCAAGCCTTTCTTCGTCATCGAGAGCGAATAGCCTTCCTGCTGGAGTTGTTTCAGTACCGTAGCGTTGCTCTCGTAAATGAGAATCGGATGCGTGTTCGAGTAGTTATCTTTTACCGGCGTATTGAACGATACGGTAATCCGGTTATTCGAGGTAATGATCTCCAGCGCACGGTGGAAATCTTCGGGGTGCATTTTCATACGAATAAGAGTTTTGTGTTTGGAACGGAAACAAGACGTGCGGCCTCCTTTCCGGAAGCCGCACGCAGGGTAAAACAACCGTTGAAGGTATAGCAGACCTTCAGTTCGAATTTTCGTCGCATAGCGATGATGATTTAATGTCATTGTTTTCAGACCATTCGTCGAAAGTTATCGCGTCGTAGACACCATACCGGCGTATTTCGGCGTATATCTGTCCTTCCCGGAGTAGAGGTTGTCGGGTGACGAACGTTCCGGTGAAGTTTGCCAGAGCCAGCGGCACCAGCCACTGAAAATCGCTGCCCCGGCCGCCCATGACCTCGCAGGAGTGAAATCCTGTGGGGAGGGTTTCGGAATCGAGGCGGCATATGGTGAAAAGAGCCGGGATGCCGTTGATCTCGGCGTCGCGGAAATCCTTGATAGTCGCGAAAGGAATGGATGATTCGTATGTCATGATATTGAAATTATGCCGCCCGCTCGTCTCGGAGCAGGCGGCAGGTGATTAGAGAAAAATTCGGTACCACGCTCCGCGCAGATAGACGTTACCTTCCACATAGAGCGTATATAAGTCCGCAGAGACGATCCGCAGGAACAACGTCCTGTCGCCATGTAGCTTCTTGATCCGATACCGGAACGCTTCGGCGGGGAAGGGCTTGCGTGAGATGAACCGTCCGCGGATCTCGCCGTCCGAGGGGATGTATTCGTACAGCCGGTAATTGAATGCCAGCCAGCGGAGGATTTTGCGGCGGGTTTTCGCATCGTCCGTTCGCAATGTGAAACGGTTGAAACAAAGATTGTTCATCGCAAATCGGAGTTAGTTCAATGACAAGGCCCGACAGAAATAGTCCGTATAATCGAAGTCCAGTCCTAGCCCCGCGCAGGCCGTCTCAAGGTCGCCGTAGCACAGCGCACCTGCATCCCGCAATTCCCGCAGGTTCTGAAGTTCCGCAACCAGATATTCCTCGGCGCGCCGTTCGCCGCAGTGGCACGCGGCGCAGATATTTTCGATAATAATGTTTCGTTCCATAGATCGTCTTCATTTCAGGTTATATAACCGGGCGAAATAGCTGACAACACCCGGAATGTGTTTCTTGTAATAGGGCTGGTTGTCTTTACACCATGCGGCGAGTTCCTGCTTCGAGGTAAAGGGCTTGCGCCAGCTCCGGCCCTGCATGATAAGTTCCAGCTCCGGAGCGAGGCTGTCGATGAAATCTCCGACCCGCCAGCCTTCCCAGACGTGTTTTTGCAAGTCGATCGCTTTCGTCATACTCATAGCTGTAGTCGATCAGGGTTTAAGTATAAGCTTGTTGTCGGAAAGCGCGAGGAAATCATCGAGTGTGCGGCAGCGATAGTCCAAAGAAATCTTTTCGCACATAAGTCGTAATAGGGTTTCGGATAGGTGTGTTTGCGGACGAGAAACAGAATGCCGTTTCTGCGGAAACCGGCGCACGCCTCCTCGAAATAGTTTTTCAGGCTGTCCGCAACATGTGTAACACGGTAGAACAAGGCTGCTTCCGGAACGAACTCCTGCACCGCTTCCAACACGGAGGATGCGCCTTGAATGGCCCGCTCTATGTTATCCTCGGCATTGGCGAGCAGCAGTTCGTCGAAGGTCGACTGATCGATCCATTTTCTCATTGCTGAGCCACCTGCCCGCGGCAGGATTCGGTATCCCGCAGGTAATCGTTCAACGCAGGGGTCAGGATCGTACACTCCGCATCGGGTTGTCCGAGGAAGCATTTGATCTTTACGGATGCCTCCACGCCGTCACGGGCGTAGGTTTTGAAGCGGTAGGCGTAGCCCGCCACCGCAATCTCGAATCTCGTGGTTTTCATCTTCGAAATCTGTTTTGGTTTGACATACCGCCGGTACACCCACTTTTGAATAGTGGTTCGCCGGCTTCGGGGCGGGATTCTCAGTGGCAGGTGCAGCCCGCAGGCGCAATTTTTCGCGCGATACGACCCGAAGGGTGGAGATCGTGCGAAAAATTACGACAAGGGCGTAAGCGCCTGACACTATCTTGCCCCGGGCCGGCGACCTCGAAAGATAATTTTGAATAGCTCTTGTATATGTCAAAATAAAAAGCTGTCTGAAACGCATTGGACAGCTTTGCGAAAAGATAAAGCTACGATTCGAGGATACGGGCCATCATCAGCGAATTACGAAACGTGCGGTCGCAGAAAGGATACGCTGGATTTTACGACGCTGCAGACGTTCTATAAGGGCGATCAGATCGTAAGCGCTGTACATCATCTGTCCGTTGACAGCACGGGCTTTGATAATGCGCTTACGCCGGTATTGTTCCAGTTTGTTGCGGTCGAGACCCAGAGCCTCGCAGACCTTGCGCGCCGAAAGAAACATCGGACGGTCGCTGTGGCTGCACAGGTGTTCGAACAGCAGCAGGGTGTGCGCAAGCATGAAATGCGTTTTGAGCAGTTTCTCGAAAAGACCGGATTCGATCAGGTAATAGATTCTTTCTGTTACTTCGTCTGACATAACGGGATATATTAAAGGTTGCGGATAGCGTTTCTCAACGATTTTTTTTGTTGGCTGTCCGCTTCGATACGCTCGATGAAACGGGTGATCTCCGCAGACGAAAACAGCAGACGGCGCCCGAAACGGAAGCCGACGAGCTGGCCCGCAGTGCGATAACGGCGCAGCTGACGGTCGCTCATCTTCAACAGGTCGCAGACCTCGTCGACTTCCAGAACAGGCATCCCGCAAAGCATGTTGCGATGCCGTTTCATATAGGAGACATCCTCGCGGATCTCCCGCACGATTTCGAGTATCTCCTCCGTGTGTTCCATAATGGCTCGGTAGATTGTTTCCGCTGCAAAGATGGCACGATAACACACGGTATTCGTATCAGTATCTGCTTACTGATACGAAATTTATTGTGGAAGGCTAATGGTCAGCACGATTCAGACGACGGCGAATTTATCCGCCAGTTTTTCTTTGAGCATGTCGACTTCCCGGTCGATCATCGGATGGGTTACCTTCGCGTAGATTTGAGTCGTCGTGATGTTCTTATGTCCCAGTATTTTTGAAAGAGTTTCCAGAGAGACGCCGTTCGACAGGCAGAGCGTGGTAGCATAGGTATGTGAACGAGAGCAGATCGTCGATGCCGCAGGCGCGGGCGATATGTTTCAAACTCTCGTCAATGGTTTTGAGTTTAGCCATTTTAAACAAGTAATGATCTTCGGCCAATAGTGCAAAATAAACGAGGTTACGGTTTCCAAATCGTCACCTCGTTTATCATTATCTAATTTTATGTTTCAGCAATGCTTCATTTCGAAAAAAAATGCATAAAAGATTAATTATATTTTACTCTATATCTCTTTCCAGCTCTTTGTTTTTTATTCCGGAAACGATGGGGCGATAGGATTCGGAACAAAGCATTCGACAGCGACGGCGAGTCTCCGAGAAAAGGCCGCAAGCATGGAAAAGACTCACAAAAAGGCGACCTGCAACGACGGAGCATGAATTCTCGCCGGCAAGGCACCGAAACATTCGATAAATGTCTATATTTGCACAAATCATGTTGGTAAAATGTGCCCGCAGAGGTCAAATCCGGAACCCGACTCAGCGGCAAGAGCCTGGGCGGCGTATACATTGACTGGTTCGCACCCGAACTGGCCCTGCGCTACTCGATGAACAACCTCAAACGGGACGGAGGAATACTGAATATTCCCTTGTTCCTGTCGGACTGGACGGAACAGCTGCTCAAAGTGGCCAAAGAATAAATATTCCACCAAAACTACGACCCATGACAGACCGAGATTGCATCAAGAAAATTAGAAAATGTATCGAAGACAGGAATATGTCTTTCATCATCGGAGCCGGATTCAGCAAAAACATATCCGACAAATTCCCCTTATGGGACGAACTCCTATGTCCGATGGTAACCGAAATGTATCCGGAATGCGAATCCAAAAATCGGGAAAAGCAGAAGCGGGCCGTACGAAATATAATTCATCGAATAGGTTATTTGGGAATTGCATCCGAATATGTCCGCAGGAAAGGCTACCATGAAGCTATCGACGTATACATAGAAACCCACACTCCTTATTTGAAAAAACAGGACAATGGAACTTTCGTCGTCATGCTCAATGACAAATGCATCGATACGCAACCTTACTTGGAGTGCCATAAAAAACTGCTTTCCCTCGGAATCAAAAATATCTACACGTTCAACTACGACAACACGTTAGATATTTTCGGGGGAACGGATATCGCAGAAAAACACATTGACGAACAGAACAAGGCGATTCGTCAGTTAGACCGGCACGAAAATCATAAGAATTCCTATACCGAAACCGTATCGCAGTTAAAGAGGCAAATCGAAGAGCTCCGCATGCCTTCCAGCGAGTCAATGACCGGCCATGAATCCATCGAAACGATTCTGCAAAAAACGAACGACGCCCTTAAAGATTTTGATGTCAATCTGAATCCTTTCACCGATATAGATTCCATCGATGAAAAACATGCGGAAAACATCACGGCATTCGAAACAAAGAAAACAGAACTGGAAAGTATAATAAACTCGGCAGAAGCAAACAGAGAAAAAGTTTATCAACTTATAGAGAAAGCATTTCAAATATCGCTTACGGAAAATAAGAAGAATATCTACAAACTGCACGGAAACCTCCGAAGTTCGAATGTCAACCCATACGGATTCGACAACGACACTCATAGACATTATATCATCTGCAAGGAGGATTACGACGAATATCCGCACAAACACGAGGCTTTCGTTAATTTAATGAAAGTATCGCTTCTTCGCGGAGCTTTCTGTCTGATCGGTTTTTCCGGAAACGACCCGAATTTCTTAGCTTGGATCGATTGGGTAAAGGATGTTCTGGATAAAAACAACGAAAGAAAACGCAAGGAGCACACCAACCCCATATATTTTATCAATGTGGACGACACACCCCTTACAGAGGATAAACTGTTATTGCTGAAAAATCATTACATAAAACCGGTCAATCTCGCACAGGAGTTCCCGACTGCCTCAACACCCAAAGAGAGGATACTCCATTTCCTGAATGCAATAGCAACGGACAAGACCAAATACGAAAATTATAAGAATGCGTGGGAGAATATTCAGATAAATCCCCCTGAGAAACTGATAACCGATGCCATCATTCCCCAAATCGACTGTGTTTACAACCTCGCGGAGTACAACAGGATTCCGTCACAAACCGATTACAGCCATCATCGCCGTATTGCAACCTTCAGTAAGGCGAAAAAATTGATCGAGCATGATCCCCGTAAGGTCGAAACAGCAAAATTACTATATGCGGCAATAAAAGGTGAACTGATGCCGTTAAGCGCCGTTCTGGACAACCAGCATCTCAAGCGGCTTTTACAAGATACGAAAATCGAAGATCAACTCCGGACTAAATATGCCCTGCTGGCTTTACGTTCGCGCATTTTACAAAACCAACCTATCGACGAGCTACCCAAAGCTAAAGAGGATTCCCTGTATGAATGCATATGGGGTGAGTTGTTTGCACTTCGGTTCGGCAAAGCGAAACAATTACTCGACGCATGGAATCCGGATACCGCATTCAATAAAGTACGAAAACAGATTCTTCTATCGGTTTTCGACGACACGGAAATAAAGTCGGAACAAATTCTCAACCTACTTCAACAAGAAAATTTCACATGTATACAAGACTACAAATATGCACTCGACATTCTGCCCCAAATCAGAGGAATTTTTTTCAACGATGAAAATGGACATATATCGCTAGATAAAGATGTTCGCACGCGCAAAGACTGGGTAGAACAGCATAACCCTGATTTGATACAGATATGGCGGCTTATCAACAGCCTGCAGGATCAAATAACCCAATCGGAAAACAAAGTCCCGTACGGCAATGCGAAAAAGACCGTCAAGTTCAATACATATAATGTTCCGCAGGTCAATTCGACAAAAATAATTCAACTGTTCATCGAATTGGGTTTACCGACAGAAACACGAAACTTAAACTTCATGAACAAAGACAAATGGATTGCCGTATATGAGAACATATATGAATACTATCCATATCCATGCTTATATTTTACGCTACTATACGGCAACTCAAAAGATATTATTCGTAAAGTAGCTCAAGATTACATATACAGTCATAAACTGGCCTCCATGCTTCCGGACATGCTGAATCAGATGCTCCAAACAAGTCTGGATACATGTTGCCCGAAAAACGTCAGAGATGCGATCTACATCGCCGCACCGATTTTCATGAAAGCCGTCGCTCTCGAAAGATGGATCGATTCATTCAAACAAGTATACGATTCTTTCGAATTCACCCCGGATTTTCCGGATCGGAACCGCATATCTCCGGATTATGATTTCATCATCAATTCAGTCGAATTGGTACACGATACCGAGTTCAAGCAACAAATAATAAACGAATGCGTCACCGCTCCCGCCAAAATAGACAATTTTCACAATGAGCTGCTCATCGCAGCATCCAACCAGCTGACCTCGCTAAACAATACGATAAGCGGCAAAATAGCTAACCTGATAGATGTCGCAGAAACGCCCGCACAATTCTATGTATTATTGAACACCCAGAAAGTGAGCGATAAAAATAAATTGTGCCGCAAATTCATGTCTTTGTCCGAGGACAAGTACAAAGACATCACACTGCTGACAGCAGTATCATGCTTCGCAAAGGATTTTCCCGAATTAAAGGCTAAATTGCGAGACATTGCCATAAACAGCCATTCACTGTGGCTTACAGGAATAAGCAAGGACAGACATCAAGTCAGCCATTACGGACACATACTGGATATCAATATAATCCAAAATGATATCGGATTCGATGAACGGCAAATAACGACGATTTATAACAAAATGCTCATTGCATTAGATGCCATAGATGATGTGACTGCGCAAGGAATGAATCACGGGTTCAATCTTTTCAGCAACTGGAAACAGATTCTAAGCATCATGCTGCAATTTTTAAGACAGAACAAAACCGTACTCGACAAGGTTCCGACGTACCGCCAATCCGTAAAAAAAGCCACTTCGCTGTACAACAAGTACAGAGGCGGAAACAAATTATCGGAACTGCTGATCGACGACGAACATACGAATAACGCCATTGCATGCTTGGTGAATGAAATCCAAGCAAACGGAGTGTCTAAATATCAAGAGGAATATATGCTCCTTGCAAACAAGATCATCATGCACAACTCCCAATATCTGAATGCCTGTTTTCTGCATTTCGGTTGGGTATTGACGAAATACAAGGAACAATTCAAGCCGGAAATATTCAAACCCCTATTAAAATACATACTCGATTCATACAAACCTTATTTTTTGCGCAATAAACCCAAAAAATGGGATATACAATATGCGGAAAAAGATATCGTTGAAAAAGAACTTTTAAGAATTTATCGGGTTTATGCTAAATGGGGCGGCAGATCTGTGTTTTGGTCTAATTATACACCTCTCTATTATTATCCTATAAATGCCGAAATAACAGACTGATTCCAAGTCTCGTAAAAAGACCGACAATCATCGATTGCTGGTCTTTTTACTTTCGCACGCCACCCTATTAAGTTGCAGCGTCTCCCAGCAAGGAATGTCCGGATCTTGCGTGAAAAGCATCTTCCTCGAAAGCCCACACATCGGCCAAATCCAACAACGTGTCGACAATTCCTAATACAGGATTTGCGGTATGGTTTTGCGACTCGTGTTTGCGTTCCGCGTACTGTCCTACGGTATGGCTATTCTTCTTTTTCGGATGCAAGGAACAGTTCGTTGAAAACATGAGCCGAGAGCTCCTTGCCCAGCACCGAACCGTTGGCGACAATGCCATTGGCATGGTCAACTAACGTTACGCCGTAAATTCTGCCACGGGGTTGATACCATCCGCTTTGAGTTGTTGCCGGAACTCGTCCCGTGTATTGTATGGGATCATGGCGGCTTTGCCCATATGGCACAAATAGTCGAGTGCTCCCGGTTCTTTCAGTTTTTCCTTTGCAGGGCTTTATAAGCGACATCTTTCCCTATTTTACTCGACTTGAAGGGCGTGCCTATTCCATAACCATCGTCGGTCATAGCTCTATAGATAAGCCGGCATAGCTCCGTCCGTCGATTATACTCGTGCGTTCCTTGACCGAAATATTGAACAACTCCAGCAGGGTGCAGAACTTACCGTAAGACGATCATCTGTAAATCTGCAGACGCGACCGCACAACAGATGATATTTGCTGTTTGACGTTTCCCGTCTTATAGTTTACTTTCCGAAAATCGGTGGTGTCTGTCCCTAACCTTCGACCGCCGGATGAAGGTTATATTTTGTTCCAAATCACAGGTAACTTCCGCAGAACGACAGGCTTCGAAATCATGTGGCAGTCTACCGTCACCATCGACACATTTGTCATGAATCATTGATCTCTTTTTCATACCGCGTCTAAGTCATATATTTTTTGACAAAATAATAAATTCAGTTTATATTTACAGACTGATAAAAAGGTATAAGACCTCGAAAATAAACAATACCATGAAGCGACGTTTGAAAAGTCCTGCGGACATAGAGGCACGCTGCGCGGAACTCGGATTCCTCCCCTTTTTCCGGTGCGGCATTCCCGGTTTTTCCGTCGAAGAGATGGTCGTCCCTGAGTATTGGTTCACCGACGAAGAAGGAGCATGGGAGTGGAAAGGCCCTGTCATCCGTGAAGGACACTGTGCCTACGGCAAATTCTTCGCCCGCAAAGCTGGCTTTGTCAGCCGCGAGTGGTTACCCGACCTTACGAACTACCGCCGCTCCCGACTGCTGGCACCAAACGAGGACACAGCGGCCCTTGACGACGTGGTATTACAAACTGTTCTGATCGAAGGAACGGCCACCATCAAGGAATTGCGCCAAATGCTGGGGTTCGCCCGAGGGCGCGGAAAACGTTCGACGAACACCTCGACATCGAAAGTCGCAGAGGACGAGAAGATTTCACTCGATCCGATTCTGACAAGACTGCAAATGGAGATGCGGCTGGTGATCGCCGATTTCGAATACAACGTCGATCGCCGCGGCAACCGCTACGGCTGGGGTATCACACGGTATACAGCACCCGAAACGTTCTACGGCCCACTCCGCGTCGAACGCACACCATCCGAATCATTCGAACGTATTTATGAACACCTCCGCCGCCTATTTTCGAACACAACAGAAAGCAAACTCCTGAAATTAATCGGATGACAACCGAGAATCAACACACCGACACGACAAAGCCTCAACAGGAACGAGACCCAAACAAAGAATCCTAATTGTTCTTGTTTATCAGGTTCACCACAACCTTCGTCATCACGTCCTTTTCCTCCGTGCGGCTTTCGGCGATCATCAGTGTCAGAGCGACCAGCGTATTGTTGTCCAAGAGGCGCGAACCGTCGGCACGGTAGAGAATCCGATTGTTCTCCAAAAACCACAGAAACAGAAAAGCGGCGATGCGTTTGTTACCGTCGCTGAACGAGTGGTTCTTGACCGTCAGATAGAGCAGATTGGCCGCTTTCTCCTCGACGCTCGGGTAAAGGTCGTGGCCGCCGAAGGTCTGGTAAATCGCACCCATCGTGCTTTTGAACGACTCGTCCTTCTCGTGGGCGAACAGCTCGCTGCCTCCGAACTTGTCGCGCAACACCTGCAACGCCTCCATCGCATTTTCATACGTCGCATGAAACGGTTCCTCGGTCGTAGTAGCCGACACTTCCAACTGCTGGTAATCGTAACGGTCGAGCGTATCGAGACCGTAAGTATAGTCCGTAATCACGCGCAGCAACCCAACCGCTTCGGATCTCGTAATATCTTTCGTAGCCAAGACATTGGAGAGCAGACGGACAGTCTGTTTCAGTTCCTCCAACTGCTCGATCTTCGCTTGACTGTTGACGGCATAGCCTTTTATAAGGTACTCTTTCAGGACCTTGTTCGCCCAGATACGGAACTGTGTGCCGCGTTGCGATTTAACACGGTAGCCAACAGAGATAATTACGTCGAGATTATAAGCCGTAATTTTACGCTTCACGGAGCGATGTCCTTCCTGTTGAACTATCAAGTATTCCTTGACAGTTGCCTCACGTTCGAGTTCGCCTTCTTTGAACAAATTGTTTATATGAAGACTTACATTCTGTTTGGTCGAGTTAAATAATTCGACCATCTGCGCCTGCGTCAGCCACACGCTGTCGTTCTCCATGCGGACGTCCAAACAGGTCTCGCCGTCGGCAGTCTGGTATATGATAATTTCTCCTCTGTCCATATAAACAAAAGTAGAAAAATCCACCCGCATCTCCAAAAAATTTCCGCATTTGGGTTTTTCGGTGAAAATGACTATCTTTGTACTGTCTTGCAAGAAGATACGGTTGTAGTAAAGGCAAAACACGCAAGCCGGTGCAGACCCATGCAAAAAAGCGGTAGGCAATGCGGGGAACGAGGCCAAAAAACCGACGCAAACAACTGATATACATATAGGTTCATTTAGTGCGGAAGCACCTTTATCCGCACTTTTCAGTCTCCTTTTGGAGACTTTTTTTGTGAGCGAATTTGCGCAAACAAGAAAATTTTAATCTGTATATCAACACCTAACAATCGAATTTACGATCTTCCTCCGGAGCAAAGCTGTTCCGATAAAAGCACGTTTCGCACCTGCCAATTCGGATTCTTTTCATCGCAACGTTTGCAATATGACAACCCATAATGGGCGAAGCGGGCTTAAAATTTGGCACGAAGCCGGGAATCGGTTATCTTTACTCCGAATTGTAAACATTATGACTATGCAGGACATGATAAACGGACGGTGCGGCTGGTGCGGAACCGACGAGCTGTATGTGAAATACCATGACCAGGAGTGGGGGAAATTGGTGACCGACGACAAGACGTTGTTCGAATTTCTTGTCCTGGAGAGTGCCCAGGCCGGGTTGAGCTGGATAACGATACTCAGAAAGCGTGAGGGGTATCGCAAGGCCTTCTGCGATTTCGACGCCGGACGGGTGGCACAAATGACCGACCACGACGTCGAACGGCTGATGCGGTTCGACGGCATTGTCAGAAACCGGTTGAAAATCAAATCCACAATCACAAACGCAAGGCTATTCCTCGCCATACAGGAAGAGTTCGGCAGTTTCTACAACTACACCCTGTCGTTCTTTCCCGACCGGAAGCCGATTACCAACACCTTCCGGTCGTTGAGCGAGATTCCGGTATCCTCGCCCCAATCCGATGCCATGAGCAAAGACATGAAAAAACGGGGATTCAAATTCTTCGGCAGCACGATTTGTTACGCCCACCTGCAGGCGGCAGGATTTATCGACGATCACCTGACGGACTGCATTTGCCGAAAAAGATAAATTTCTTTCAATTAACAGTCCCTCACGGAAATGCAAAGTATATTGAAGAACAGCACAATTCCCAAAATATATTTGTATAATCATACGCTTTAGATTACTTTTGAGAAAGAAAGTCGCTTTTCAAAATCCATGACAGTATGAAATACTATATAAATCTTTTTTCTCCTAATACGGCAACAGCTTTTACCAATTCAAATAGAGATGTTACCGGTTTTAGAATATCGCGCAAATCATATGTCAAAAACCAAGGCATCAAAGCTGGAAACATATTTATTTGTTATTGCACTAAAATTCAGCGATTTATTGGTATCCTTGAGGTAATAAGCGCTCCATATGAAGACAATTCTCCGATCTTTATCGAAGAGAACGATCCGTTTTGCCTGCGCTTCAAGGTCAAACCGCTCGTATGGCTTCCTTTCGAACTCGCAATTCCGATACACGAAGATTTAATATGGAATACATTATCAATAACAAAAGGATTGCCGAAAGACAGTACTAAATGGACATATAAAGTTTTTTCCAGTCCTTTACGCTGGGACAATGCCGATGGTGAATTTTTAGTCGATTTGCTAAAACGGCAAGCAAAGCAACAAACAGTTTATCCTCTTTCCGAAAAAGACACTAAAAAGATCAAAGCATCGAAAATACGTATTATTTCCGGAAAGGAAACCATTGTTTCTGTTCCTGACGACGATGCAATCGAAAAGAAGGATCAGCCGCAAACCGAACAAAGAGAATCCATAAAAGTACAGGCTAAGCTGGCTAAAATTGGAGAAATATTCGGGTTCAAAATTTGGTTGCCAAAGGCAGATAGAAGCCGAGTTGCAGAATTTTGGCATCCGAAAGAGAACACTCTCTTAGAAGAGCTTCCGATAATTTTTGACGAAACAACCTTAAAAACGATCAAAAATATTGACGTGCTATGGATACAACGTAGATCTATTGTGCGTGCATTTGAAGTAGAAGGGACAACATCTATTTACTCTGGCATCCTTAGGATGGCAGATCTCCTCTCTTTACAACCAATGTTAGACATCAAAATCCATATTGTTGCATCGGAAGAACGACGAGACGCCGTATTAGAACAAATTACACGCCCAGTATTTGCTGTTATGGAACGAGGTCCTTTAGCTGACATTTGTTCGTATATATCATATAGTTCCATCGATGAGATTCTGAAAGAAAAACGCCTATCCTACATGACAGATGATATTCTTAAAGAATTTGAAGAGTGGAGCCAAGAATAATTTACATATAGGAAACCTGAAAATTATCATCCAGCCTTGTAAAAATGGAGCAGGCAGGAACTGCGATTCCTGCCTGCTCCATTTTTTAACACCCCGCCTCAGCGCATTAGCAGCTTATACCCCACTCCCCGCACGTTCACCAACTGGATCGACGGGTCGGCCGCAAGGCGGTGGCGCAGGCGGGTGATGAAGACATGTAGGCTGCGGGCATTGAAAAACGAATCGTCGCCCCAGATATTCACCAGCAGGGTTTTCATCGGCACGATCTCGCCTGCATTCCGGCAGAGGTATTGCAGCACTTCGGATTCGCGGGCCGAAAGTTCCGTCACCACGCCGTCGCACGAGAGCCGCTGACGCTCGGCGTCGAAACGCATACGCCCCAGTTCGAACACACGTTCCGTACGCGCTTTCCCGACGCCCGCACGCCCGGCAAGCGCCCTGACCCGCACGATCAGCTCGCTCATGGCAAAGGGCTTGCGCAGGTAATCGTTGCCCCCGGTCTCGAATCCCTGCACCACGTCCTCGGCCGCCGAGCGCGCCGAGAGGAAAAGCACAGGCACCCCGGGCGCCTCGCGGCGCAGACGCCCGACGAAGGTGAACCCGTCCATACAAGGCATCATGACATCCGACACAACCACATCGGGGCGCGACCCGCGGAACGCCCGCAACCCGGCCTCGCCGTCATGGGCGACCGTCACCTCGAACCCCTTTTCGGAAAGGGTATCGGCAATGATCCCCGCGAGGGTTTGCTCGTCCTCTACGAGCAGCAGTCTGATCTTATCGCCCATCGTCCGGAAGTATCAGGGTGAAGGTCGTACCGCGCCCCTCGGTGCTCTCCACTGCGACCGAGCCGCCGTGTTTGGCGGCGATCAGCCCGACGTAATACAGCCCGAGGCCGAAGCCCTTGACATTGTGAATGTCGCCCGTAGGCACGCGGTAGAACTTATCGAAGATATGCGCCTGAGCAGCACGCGGGATGCCCACGCCGTCGTCGGCGACGCGCAGGACGACCCGGCCGCCGTCCCGCCCGGCCGAAATGCGGATATGCACCTCCTCGCCGGAATATTTCAGGGCATTGTCGACCAGGTTGTCCAGGGCATGCGAGAGGTGGAAGCGGTCGGCGAAGGCAGTCAGCCCTTCGGGTGAAACATCCACCGTAACCCGTGCGGGTTTGGCCGCCTGCATCCGGAACTTCTCGGCCAGCGCCCCGAGCATCCCGGCCAGGGGGATACGCTCGCGGCGGAGCGTGAAATCCTCACGTTCCTCGCGCGACATGGTGAGGATGCGCTCGACCATCTCCGACAAAGCCGTCAGCTGGCTGCGGATCACACCCAGGTACTTCGCACGCCGCACCCCATCGTCGGCCGCCCCGAAATTCTCCAGCGCGTCGTTGGCCGCATAGGCCACGGCAATCGGGGTCTTCAGTTCATGGGTGATATTGTGCGTGAAATCCATCCTCATCTCCTCGAGCGTCTTCTGCCGGAACAGCGTCCGCAACAGGTAGATGACCACGAACGCGACGACGAGCAGCATGAGCACCGAGGTGAGGATGATGCCGAACAGCTCGCGCAGCAGTTCCCGGTGGGGATTTTCGATCTTCACCCGGAAAAGCAGCTTGTCGTCCGTGGTAACGCGCGAGGTGAACACCTTCGGGTTCCGTATCTGCGGAGCATCCTTCTGCGAAGCGATGACCGCCTCCTCCCGTTCCGCCCCCGTTGTCCGCGCCGCCAGGCTGTCGAGCCGGATTTCGGCAACATCGCCGCCGTCCCGGCCGCGGATCACGTCGACGCTGTAGGGCAGGCCGATGCCGGCATCGGCCAGGTAACGCGTCAGCAGGGAGTCGTAGCGGGACAGGTTGAACTGGAGCGCCGTGAACGAAGGCATATACACCTCCTGATAAATATAACGGGTCTTGTCGCCACGGCGCAGGGCGATATTCGTCCGCACCGTGTCGACCTTCGGCCTGAGGGAGATCACCTTGCCGGCAGTTCCGAGGTTCTCTACCGAGATCGCACCGATCATATCCGTCCTCACGGAGTCGATATTGCCCGTCGTCACGACCGACGTCCGGGTCTGCGACGTCCGGCGCCGGTTACCTATCAGCAGGTCGTCGTACGCCGCGCGGTTCATGGCGAGCGTCACCTTGCGCGAAAACTCCTCCGCACGGTCGGCATACATCCGCCACAGGCTCCACGCCTGCACGAGGGCCAGCGCCAGCAGGGCGCCGATCGCGCAGAACGAGATATTTCTGAAACGGTTCTTATCCACGGCCGAGGGGTTTATACCGCAAAAATACGAATAAAAACACTCCTGCCGCCGGCGTTAACATTATTTAACACTTCTTAACGCGGCGTTAACCATCGCCCTTCGTTTTTCGGAGTAATATTGCACCGTAAACCAACACACCGAAGCCATGAAAACAAAACTCACCTTCCTTATCATCGCCGCCGCGCTGGCAGCCGCAACCGCAGGACGGGCGCAGACCGTCATCTCCTACTCGACCGACGGCGGGGCACAGGCCCTCGAAACGGGCGACATACCACAGACCGTACTGGACACCGCCACGCTCGAAGTGAGCTACCGCATGGAGTGGCTGCGGCGCCCCGACAGAGAGAAGCCGATGCAGGATCTGCTGCTGTTGCAGGCCGGCGGGAAGGTTACGAAATTCTTCTCCTACAAGACGCTCCAGCGGGACTCGCTGCTGCGCATCACCCCGGCCGAGCAGGTGCTGGCCAACGAGGGCAACTTTAAGGGGGGCCTGGAGGCCGTCGTATTCCAGAACTACCCCGCAGGCGAGATGACCTGCACCGACAAGATCTCACGGGACAACATGCTCTACACCGAGCCGCTGCCCGAAATCGAGTGGACGCTCCGCGACGGGACGCGCGAGGTCATCGGTTACGACTGCCGCCGTGCGACCTGCCGCTTCCGCGGGCGCGATTACGAAGCCTGGTACACCGAGGAGCTCCCGCTCGCCACCGGCCCCTGGAAATTCCACGGGCTGCCCGGACTGATCCTGGCCGTGAACGACACGGGCGACGACGGGGGCATCATCCGCTTCGAGGCGACCGGGATCCGCTGCGCCGAAGTTCCGGTGACGATGGCCGACCTGAACTACCTGACGACCTCACGCAAAAAATTCATGGCCACCGAGCGCAAATTCATGACCGACCCGATCGGCTACATGCAGGCCAATTCGAACATCAGGATCACGGTAAGAAACGAGGACGGAACGCCGTGTGAGGGTGCCGACCTGCTCCGCGAATACAATCCGCTGGAAACAGAATAGCCCCGCGGCGCGATGAAGTACCTGCTGACCCTGCTTTGGTCGCTGGGCGCAATCGCCGCCCAGGCCCAGGAATATACGGGCCACGTGGCCGACAAGGAGGACGGGGCGCCCGTCGCCGGGGCCATCGTCACGGCGCGGGACTCCCTGGGCAAGCCGCTGGGTTACACGACGACCTCGGCCTCGGGCGATTTCGTGCTCAGGCCGCGCGGGGACGGGACAACCGCGCAGCTCGACTTCTCGACGATGGGCTACCGCCGGCAGTCGGTTCCGGCCAACGCCGGGCGGATGCTCGTGCTGCTGACGCCCGAGACGACCGACATCCGCGAGGTGACGATCCGCGCCCCGCGGCTGAGCTTCCGGGGCGACACCGTAAGCTACAACGTGTCGCGCTTCACCGAGGCGCAAGACCGCTCGATCGCCGACGTACTGCGCAAGATGCCGGGCATCGAGGTGGCGAAATCGGGCGAGATACGCTACAACGGCCAGCCGATCAACAACTTTTACATCGAAGGGCTGGACATGCTCGACGGCCGTTACGGACAGGCGACCAACAACATCGCGCCGCAGGACGTGGCGAGCGTCGAAGTGATGGAGAACCACCAGCCGATCAAGGCGCTCAAGGACATCGTATTCAGCGACCGCGCAGCCATCAACCTCCGGCTGAAGCCGCATGCCAAAGCCCGCTGGACGGGGACGCTGCGCGGCGGTGCGGGCTGGTCGCCGGCGTTGTGGAACGGCGCGCTCTTCGCCATGCGCATCGGTGCCCGGGGGCAGTCGATGGTCAACCTCAAAACCGACAACACAGGGCAAAACCCCTCGGCCGAGACCGAACGGCTTTCGGTCGAGGACATCCTCAACGGCGGAGCCAACGACTACAATCCCGCCGCACACCTTTCGGTCGGCACTTCGTCCGCGCCGCTCGACGATACACGCACGCGCTTCAACCGCTCGCACATGGCCGGGCTGAACAACCTGCGCAAACTCTCCGAGGACTACCAGCTCAGCAGCTCGCTCACTTGGGGTTACGACCGCCTGGCCTCGGATCGCGCCGCCCGGCAAAGCTGGTACCTGGCGGACGGCACGCGCGTGGACACCGAGCAGGAGTCGGCCGCTTCGTGCCGGCAACAGCTTTCGGCACGCATCGCACTGAAAGCCAACACCGAGCGGTTCTACATGCAGGAAAAACTCGAAGCTTCGCTGGCATGGAACGACATCCGTGCCGTGCTCTCGGGCAGCTACCCCAACCGCCAGCGTGCCGTGGCCCCGGCCTACGGCATCGAAAACGACCTGAAATATATCCGGCGCACCGGCACACGTTCGCTCACCGTCACCTCCTACCTGAAATACCTTACCCGCCCTCAGTCGCTCGATGTGGTGCGCGAAACGGGCAGCCAGCGGCAGACGATCACCGACCGCGCTTTTTACATGAACCACAACGCGGCATTCGGCACGCAGGCCGGGCGGTTCGCCTTCGCATTCAAAGGCGGAGTTTCGGCACTCTTCCGGGGGCTCGTAACAGACCTCACGGGCACCGGGCTCGGGACAGGCACCGCGAACGACCTTTCGGCCGGTTACGCGGGCGTCTACCTCCAGCCGGGCATCACCTACCGCTCGCAGCGGCTGCGGCTGACGCTCGACCTGCCGGCAGGTTACCGCCGCTATGGACTGCACGACAGGATCGACGGCAGTCGAAACCCGGCGGGCATTTTCACCTGGAAGCCTCGCTTCGCGGTGAAATGGAGCCCCACGGGACGCCTTTCGCTTTCGGCATCGGGTACGGTCGGCCGCGACGCGGCGGACGACAGCCGCATAGGCAACGGCGCCGTCCTGCGCAACTACCGTTCGGTGCTCTGCGGCGTAAACGAATACCGGCAGGCGCTGCAACGCAGCCTCTCGGCAGGCATCGCCTACAAGAACCCGATCGGCGGGTTCTTCGCCAGCCTGCTCGCGGTACGTTCGTGGAACGACCTGCCGTTCCTGCCTGCGCAGCGCTTCGACGGCGACTATATCGTAAACTACTACGTGCGCAGCTCGAACCGCGTGTGGTCATGGTACCTGTCGGGCGACGTCAGCCAGAATATCGACGCCCTCAACGGTCAGGCAGGCCTGAACGTCGGCTACAACCTCAGCGGCACGGAACTGCTGCTGGAAGAGGTGCCGACCTCCTATGAAAATTCCACCCTGACCGTCGCGCCGCGTTTCAACTTCCGGTTCGCCGCCTGGGTAAACACCGAATACCGGCTGGAATACCGCTATACGACACTCTCCATCCGCGGCCGGGAGCCCGACGGGCGGCACGATTTCAACCAGCGGCTGACCGTAAACCTCGTACCGTCGAAGAAATGGGTGATCCAATTCACGGCGGAGCACTATTACTCGCAGCTTTCGGCCGACCGGAGCAAGCATCTGCTACTGGCCGACGCATCGCTGCGCTGGAAAATAAACGGGAAATGGGAAGCTACGGCGACCGCCGCAAACCTTTTCGGCCGCGAAGAATATGCCTATACGACCTTCGACGGAGTAAGCTCGAGCTCCTACCGCTATGCCATCCGCCCGCGCAATATCCTGCTGGGCGCAAGCTGGAAATTCTGACAACCGCCGCACGACGCAACGCCCGGGCAAAACAGTCCGGGGCTTCCGGATCAGAAATTGCGCCCCGCGTCCCACCACAGGCGCGTCCCACCGTGGTCTCCGCCGCCGAGTTCCGCAACGAGCGCCGCATACTGCTCGGGATCGGACGTCGCCAGCGCGGCCGGGAACGGCAGCCGGCGGATCATCGTTTCGGTATCTATATAGCCCTTGCTGTGGTTCAGACGCACGGGGAACAGGCGCGGATATCCCGTCCGCCGCTGTTCGGCCCAGGCCTCGCACCCTTCGGGATACATGGCAATCCATTTCTGGGTGATGATCCGCTCGAGCTTCAGTTCGTCGTCCGCCGTCGCATCCCAGCGGGGCGACACGCGGCACCGGGCGGCGATGTCGTTCCCCGGGTCTACCGGATCGTGGTAATCGGCCGCCATGGCGTCGCTCTCCAGATAGAGTTCGGCCCCGGACAGCTGCCATTGCGCGAACGATGCCGCAACGCCGTTGCGGTAACAGAGCTCCGCATCTTCGTCCGTCCAGCCGCGCAATGCCGCTTCGGCACGCAGGAACCACACCTCGGCCGCCGTCATCAGGACGGCATCGGTATCCGTATCCACCGTAAGGCGGGAAAATGCCGCGTAATAATTATGCGAGAAACCCGTCCCCTGACGGATTCCATGGTATTGCCCCTTCAGGACGACCGTCCCGTCGCCCGCATCGCCGGCAATGACCACGTCGCTGCCGCAGGGCTTGAAAAACTTCGGCAGCCGCGGATCCCCGTACCCGGTCAGTACGGATTCCATCGAAGCGTTCATGGCCGCCTCGTTCCAGTTCAGGTTGATCTCGCCCAGCGGATTGGAATAGGTACCCGAGGTCTTCACGGCGGCATTTTCCATATTGGTCTCGATCACCCCTCCGGCCGCCTGCGCCGCCTTCCGGAATTCCGCACGGGCCTTTTCGGGCGCGGCAACGGCGATACGCACGGCAAGGCGCATGCGCAGGGAGTTGGCAAAACGGAGCCAGGCCGCATAGCTTCCGTCGAGCAGCAGGTCGAACCTGGAAAACTCGCCGGCCTCGGGCTGCCCCCCGACCCAGGCCGCCAGGATGTCCGCCGCCTCGTCCAGGTCGTCGAAGAAGCAGCCGTAGACCTGCTGCTGGCTGTCGGGCACGTATTCGCTGCCGCGGTCGGCGAAATGGCTGTATATCACCGGCCCGTAGTAGTCCGTCACGCGGTGCATGGCCAGGACTTTGAGTATCTTGGCTATGGCATAGAACGGCGGCATCTTCTCGCGTGCCGTCTGCTCCAGCCGGTAAATCTGGGGCATGACATAGGAGTAGGTGAACTGCCACATGGCGCTGTTCCAGCCGTCCTGCAGGTTGTAATCGGAGTTGTGGCTGCCGCCCTGCAGCGGTTTGGGATCGTGCATATAGCCCGAGAACATATCGGCATTGAGGTTCTGCGTCATCTGGAACGGCCAGTTCTTGCCCTTGCCGAAATCGTAGTTGAAATAAATCCCCTGCTGAACGATCTGCAGGCGGTATCCGAAGCCGTTGTCGTCGGCCTCGAGATCCCCGTCCGAAATCCCCGAGAGGTCGTCGTTCAGTTCCCGGAAATTCCCCGTGCAGGCCCCCCAAAAGGCTGTGCAGAATGCGGCGAACAGATATATGTAAAAGCGCTTCATGATTCTCAGAACTCCAGTTTTATGTTGAAGCCGATGCTCCGTACGGTCGGCATGCCGTAGACGTCGATCCCCTGGTTGTCGTTGCCCGTCGAAAGGACGAGATCGGGATCGAACGGCGCGGCATTGTAGATAAAGAAGAGGTTGCGGGCCACCAGCGACACGGTCATGCCGCTGAATACCCACGTACGGCGCATCAGACGCTGCGGCAATGCATAGGACATCGCCAGTTCGCGGAGCCGGATGTTCGTCGCGTCGTACATGTAATACTCGGTCACACCTGCGCGGCCGCCGACCAGTTTGTAAAAACCCTTCACGTCGTCGATCCGCTGCCCTTCGAGCATCACGCAGCCCCGGTCGCGGGCATCGGCCGTTGCGGCCGACACCCCGTAGGAATCCAGGTCGGCCATCGTCTGCGACAGGAGCCGTCCGCCATAGCGGCAGTCCAGCAGCACGGACAGCGACATGCCCTTATAGGAGAACGTGTTGCCCCAGGAGAGCGAGAACACGGGATTGGCATTGCCGACCTTCACCGTATTGCCGTCGCCCACAGTGCGGGGCAACCCGGCGGAATCGCCTTCGGCCTCGTAGACGATCCTCCCCGTTGCGTCGCGCTCGAACGCCCGCCCGTAAATATCGCCGATCGAACCTCCCTCGACGAGTTTCATGGCATAGGACGATGAAAAACTCGACGGGCCGTAAACATATTCGCGCAGCTCGTCATGGAGTTTTATCACGCGGTTCCTGTTATGTGCGAAGTTCACCGTCGACTGCCATGTCAGCGCACCTCCGTAGACCGGGTAGGCGTTCAGCGACACCTCGACGCCCTGGTTCTCGATATTGCCCGCATTCTCGTAACGGTAGGCATACGCCTCGCCCGAAAGGGCCGGAAGCTTGAAGAACTGGTTGTGCGTATTGGTCTTGTAGTAGGTCAGGTTGACGCCCAGCCTGTCGTCGAGGAACCTCCATTCCAACCCCGCTTCGAGGGCGTTGGTCATCTCCGGTTTGAGGTCGGTGCCGGGGGCGGCGTCGGCGGCATTGATGCCCCCGCCGGCCGTAACGTGCGATTTGGGATTGGTGATGAACATGGGGATGTCGTTCCCCACGCGGCTCCATGTCAGGCGAACCTTGGCGAACGAAATCCACCGGGGCAGCTCGAACATCTTGCCGATCACCCACGATGCGCCTGCCGAATAATAGAAGAACCCGCTGCCTTCGTGGGAGGTGTAGGCGAGTGTCGATGCCCAGTCGTTGCGTCCCGTAACCTCGAAATTGAGGCTCCCGGCATACTTGAACGACGCCGTGGCGAAAAGCGACTGCGTCTGGCGCCGCGCATCGATCTGTTCGTCAACATAGGCCGAACCGTTCATGACGATATTGGCGACGTTGAACACGTTGGGGAAATAGAGCGACGCCGTCTTGGAATCTATACGCAGCGAATTGACCGTCCGGTCGTTCAGCCCCGCACCTGCGGTCGCGCTGAACTCCCAGTCCGGGGAGAGGCGTTTGTCGAACATCGCCAGCAGTTCGCCGTTGAACAGGGTTTCCGAGTAGCTGCTCTCGATATAGCGCCCGTTGGCACCGGCCAGCGCAGGCGCCGTCGAAGCATAGAATTTCTGCCGCACCTTGTCATTCACATAGTCCACATTGCCGCGCGCCTTGAGCCGCAGCCAGCCGTTCACCTTCCAGTCGGCGGTAAACGAGGCCATGACCCGGTTGCGCAGGCTCCTGCTGCGGATGCGGTTGACGACCCAGTAGGGGTTCTGCTCGAAATCGTCGCTCGGGGCGATCCAATCCTGGACATTGAGTTTGCGGCCGGCGTCATAGACCTCGAAATGCTCCCGGTAAGGCGTGATATCCACCCCGCGGGGGAAGCGGTAAAGCCCGACCAGCGGGTTCATATAGAAACCGCCCGGCACGGGTTTGTCCTCGACCACCTGGCGCATAAAGCTGATATTCCCGTCGAGCTTGAGCCGTTGCCGGAAAAGCCCGGTCGTGGTACGCAGGTTGAAGTTATGGCGCATCAGGCGGTTCGAACCCGTGATTCCCCGCTCGGCCGTATTGGCATAGGAAAAATAGTTCTGCACCTGTTCCGACCCGGAGGAAACCGAGACCGCATTCATCGCCGTGATCCCCGTCCGGAAAAAGTCGCCCGCATTGTCGTAGGTCTTCATCCGCGCACGGGCGCCCCAGCTTTCCACCCCGCCGCTCACCCCGTAGCGGTTCTGGAACGCAGGCAGGCTGAAGGGGGACTGGAGCGTAAGGTTCGAAGTGAACGTCACGGGTTGCTGTTTGCGGGCATTGCCCTTTTTGGTCGTAATGAGGATCACGCCGTTGGCGGCCTGACTGCCGTACAAGGCGGCGGCCGGGGCACCCTTGAGGATCGAGACGCTCTCGATATCCTCGGCATTGAGGTTCGAGATGCCGTCGCCGCCGTCGCGGTTCCCGGCATCGGCCACACCGCCTATGGCCGAGTAGGCCTGCTCGGGGGTCGAATTGAGAATGGGCATACCGTCGACCACATAGAGCGGCTGGTTGTCGCTGGCGACCGACCGCACGCCGCGGATGCTTACCTTGGCCGAAGCGCCCGCACCCGAGGAGTTCTTGTTCACCTGCACGCCGGCCGACTTGCCCGAAAGCGACAGGATCAAGTTGGGATCCTTCACCGCCGTGAGCTGCGACCCCCTGATCTTATCGGCCGAATAGGTCAGGTCGGCATAGTTGCGTTCGAGCCCCAGCGCCGTCACGATCACCTCGGCGATCGCCTTCACATCCTCCTGCAACACGATTTCGAATTCGGTACGGGTTCCCGTCCCGATACTCTGGTCGATATACCCCAGACACGAGACATCGAGCACGGCACCGGGCAGGACGGCGATCGAGAATTCGCCTTCGGAAAGGGTCGCGACCCCGTTCGAGGTACCCCGTTCGACAATGGTAGCCCCGGCGACGGGATCGCCCGATTCATCGGCGACACGGCCGTTGACAACCACCTTCCGGGGCGGGGACTGGGCATGCGCCGCCATGTCCGGCAACAGGCACAGGCAGGCAAGCAGGGCCGCCATGCACTTCCATCCCCTGTGCAGCGGCCACAATTTTCTCAGACAATACGTAAAAGGCATCACTATTATGGAACAATTAAGTACAAAATTATAAAAATTGGCATATAAATCGTATAATAAATGGAAATTTTAGCAACTATTCCGACTATCCGGCATTCAAAACAGCCCGGAATCCCCCTTTGCACGACAAAATGCAGCGGGGCATTTCCAGGATGCCCTCCGGGTGCCGGCGAAGATTTCGGGGATTATGGTAACCCAAACCGTAATCCGTATAACCGCAATTCCACAGGAAACGGTATCTTTGCACCGTACAACCAGTGGGAAACGATATGTCCAGCACGAAAATAAGACGCACAATGGGAATCCTGACAGGAATAATACTCGCCGCCGCGATCGCCGGCCTGATAATCCTCAACCTCCCGGCCTTCGGACGCCTGCCGCGGGGCAGCCGGCTCGAACGCATCCTGCAATCGCCGAACTACCGCGACGGGCAGTTCCGCAACCTGGAAGCAAGCCCGATGATGACGGGCGACAAAAGCCGCCTGAGCGGCATCCTCGAATTCCTGTTCCGAAAAAAGGAGGGGCTGCGCCCCGACGCGGCCGTCCCGGCCCTCAAGACCGACCTGCGCGCACTGGATCGGGACAGCAACCTGCTGGTGTGGTTCGGGCACTCCTCCTACCTACTCCAGGCCGAAGGGCGGCGTGTGCTCGTCGACCCCGTATTCCGGGCCGCCGCACCGTTCTCCTTCCTCAACAGGCCTTTCAAGGGCACCGACATCTACCGTCCCGGCGACATGCCCGACGTGGATTTGCTCGTCATCACGCATGACCACTGGGATCACCTCGACTACCGTACGGTCACCGAACTCAAATCCCGGATCGGGAAGGTCGTCTGCCCGCTCGGCGTCGGGGAGCATTTCGAATACTGGGGTTTCGAGCCGGAGAAAATCATCGAACTCGACTGGCACGAAACGGCTGCGCTCGGCGACGGGTTCGCGGTGCACTGCCTGCCGTCGCGGCACTTTTCGGGACGCGGACTCAATCCCAACCGGACGTTGTGGGCCTCGTTCCTGCTGGAAACCCCGGCACGGCAGGTCTACATGGGCGGAGACGGCGGTTACGGCAAGCATTTCGCGCAGATCGGCCGGCAGTTCCCCGGCATTGACCTGGCGATCCTCGAAAACGGACAGTACAACGAAGCATGGAAATACATCCACACGATGCCCGACCAACTTTCCCTGGCGGCCAAAGAACTGGGTGCCAAGCAGATCATGACCGTCCACCACTCCAAGTTCGCCCTCGCCAGACACCGTTGGGACGAACCCCTGGCGACCGAAGCGGCACTGGCCGCAGACACCGCACTGCATGTACTGCGCCCCGAGATCGGCGAAGTAGTCCCGTTGCGGAATGCACCCGCAGCCGTCCCCGTACCCTGAGCCCGGCAACCGGAGCCCGGCATTCCGGCCGGCCCCGGGCATCTACACCCGGGGCGCGGGGCAGGGCATCCAGCCCAGCCCCGCAGACAGGTGCCCGCCTGCCGCGAAAGGGATGTACGGCGTACACCCCAGCCCAACCGTCCGCCGATCGAACCGTCGGGAACTCTGGTATGTAAATTGCTGTCAGGGAGGGAAAATCCGTATGCTATGGAAAATTTCTCAACCCTGATCGAAAATTCGAAACGCGCCGTGCGCTATTGGTGGCTGCTGCTTATCATCGGCATCGCCCTGTTCGTAGTCGGCATCCTCGTATTCGTCTACCCCACACAAAGTTACCTGGGCATGTCGCTCCTGTTCGGGTGGCTGATGCTGATTTCGGGCATCCTCGAAGTCGTACTCTCATCGGTCAACAAACATTTCATCACCGGACGCGGCTGGATGCTGGCGGGCGGCATCATCGAGATCGTGCTGGGCATCATCCTGATCTTCAACGTCGCGCTTTCGGCCACTACGCTCCCGATATTCCTCGGGTTCTGGCTCATGCTGCGTGCGTTCGGTGCCATCGGGCTCGGCAGCGACATGGGCGCCATGCAGATCGCCGGGTCGGGCTGGACTATTTTCAGCGGCATCCTGCTGCTGCTCTGTTCGCTCTGGATCCTTTTCCAGCCGCTCGTATTCGGCACCACGGCCGTCATCGTATGGGTCGGCATTTCGCTGCTCTTTGCCGGGGTCGCCGCCTGCTCGCTCTCGCTCCAGCTCCACCGGGCGCACCGCTGCCTCGGCGACCGCTAAAGCGGCCACGACATATCACCCAAAAGCCCCTGCCGCGGCAGGGGCTTTTTCGTACCCGGCCCTGCAAAATCCTGAAACACCAAGGGGAACAGGGCAGCCGATCGCCGCCCGAAAACACCCCCTCCCCGACCGCCCCGGTAAACAAAGGGGAGTTTCTTCGACCAGAGATAGATCGCAAAAAACTTTCTTTTTTGCGATCTTTTTTTATTCTTATTTTATTATTTTTGCATCTAACAGCAAAAAACCAACCCAAAAAAGAAATCCATGAAAACATCAATCCCCCGGACATTGCTTACGGCAATTCCCGCACTGGCCGCAGCCGGATGTACGGAAAATCCGGCTCCGCGTCCCAACGTGATCTTCATCCTGATGGACGACGCAGGCTACGGCGACTTCGGTTGCTACGGGCAGCAAAAGATCGAGACTCCCAACATCGACGCGTTGAGCGAATGCGGCGTCCGCTTCACGGACATGTACTCTGCGGCACCGCTCTCTTCGCCGGCACGCTGCGGCCTGCTGACGGGGCGGCACGCCGGCCATGCGCAGATCCGCGCCAACGACGAGATGGAATGGCGGGGCGACGTCTGGAACCACGAGGCGATGCTGCGCGATTCGACGCTCGAAGGACAGGCCCCGCTCGAAGCCGGCACTCCGACGCTCGGCTCGGTCATGCAGCAGGCCGGATACGCCACGGCCATGATCGGCAAATGGGGCGTCGGAGGCCCCGCGACGGAGGGGACGCCCAATAAAATGGGCTTTGGCACCTATTACGGCTGCATTTGCCAGCGGCAGGCGCACACCTACTACCCGCCCTTCCTGTGGCAGAACGACCGGCGCGTCTACCTCGACAACGAACTGCTGCCGCCGGGCACGCCGCTCGACGCAGGGGCCGACCCCTACGACCCGCGCAGCTACGACAAATACACGCAGCGCACATACAGCCCCGATGCCATGTACGACCAGGTGCTCGAATTCGTGAATGCCAACAAGGAGCGGCCGTTCTTCCTGATGTGGACGACACCGATCCCCCACAGCCCGATGCAGGCGCCCGATGCCGACGTACAATACTACGTGCGTAAATTCGGCGACGAACAGCCCATCGAGGGCAAGGGCTATTTCCCCTCGCGGTGGCCGCGGGCGACCTATGCAGCGATGATCACCTACTTCGACCGCCAGATAGGCGGGCTGGTCGCCGAACTCAAACGGCTCGGCATCTGGGAAAATACGGTGATCGTCCTGACGAGCGACAACGGCCCGGCGTCGAACTCCTGCTCGTCGAGCGAGTGGTTCGACAGCGCCCACCCGTTTCGCAGCGGCAAGGGCTGGGGCAAGTCGTCGTTGCGCGAGGGCGGCATCCGGATGCCCTTCATCGTGGCGTGGGGCGGCAAACTCCGCCCGCAGGTAAGCGACCATATCGGCTATTTCCCCGATGTAATGCCGACTCTCTGCGAATTGGCCGGCGTCGAGCCCCCCGCGACCGACGGCATTTCGTTCCTGCCGACCCTCGAAGGGCGCAGGCAACCGCAGCACGAATATCTCTATTGGGAGTTCCCCGGCAGCAAAGGCTGGGTAGCCGTCCGCTGGGGCGAATGGAAAGGTTTACTGCGCCGCGTGAAGGAAGGGAACGACCGCTTTGAATTATTCAACCTGAGAGACGACCCGCGCGAAGAGCACGATCTTGCCGCACAGCATCCCGAGATTATCGACCGGATGTGGCAGTTCGTTTCGGCCTCGCATACCGAACCCGCCAATCCGAAATTCAGGATGGAGATCGACCGCAAATAAGAGCAGTATAGAAGCTCCGGGAACACGGGCAGAGCCACGTGAAAAAGCACCGTCGAGGTGCTTTTTTCATCCGTAGCGGACACGAACCATCGCCCGGACGGAACCGCCATGCCCGCCACCCGTGATCCGCAGGCTTCCAAGGCAGGAAGACACCGTCTACCGGCCGCTGCCCGGGCAGGGTGAAACCCGCATTACGAGTAGCGGGCGTTTGTAACCTCCTCCGCAGCCGTAGCGTGCGCGAGGTATTCCTGCAGGATCAGCGCATGGTTTCCGGCCGCACTCTTCGAAGCATACAACAGCGTAACCGTACCCTTACCGGCGATCCGGCGGACGAAGTCGCGCACGGCCGGCGAGGAGCGCAGTTCCGCGGTATACCTGCGGCGGAATTCCTCCCACCGCTCCCCGGGGGCGGCATGGAACCATGTACGCAGCCCGGGGGTCGGAGCGATCTCCTTCGCCCACAGGTCATAGCGGAGCGCCTCCTTGCGGATGCCCCGGGGCCACAACTTATCGACCAGCACCCGGTAGCCGTCCTCCGGGGCCTCGGGTTCGTAAACCCGCTTGATACGTATCCGTGTCATAACGATCGGTTTTTATCAGGATGCAGCAAAAAATATTCCGGGATCGGTGAGGGGAGGGCAAAATGAAGGGCGCCTCCCGGCGCCCTTCCCCATCAAAAATTAACCCTTAAAAATTATCTCCATTTCGGAAAACCTCCGAGAGGTAGTGGTGTAAAAAGCAAAGATCTGCGTCACCCTGGACAACCTCCCGCATCATAAGATCTTCGTCTTCAGAGATGCCTTCGTCTGAAACCTCGTTTTTGTCAATATCCTCCATAGGCATCTATTTATTAATTTTGCTTTGTACTAACTAAACGCCGGCCCCATGGAAATATTGTGCGGAGGTCAGCACAAAACCATATTTTTTTCTTTGATCATCCGTCGCAGGTTGATAAGCGCATAGCGCATACGCCCCAGCGCGGTATTTATACTCACGTCGGTTTGTTCCGCGATATCCTTGAAACTCAGACCGGCAAAGTACCGCATCATCACCACCTCGCGCTGTTCCGAAGGCAGCAGTTCGACCAAAGCGCGCACATCGCGCTCGATCTGCTCGCTGACCATCGCGTCCTCCACGTTCCGTTCGGCGAAACGCAGCGACCCCAGCACGTCATAACCCGCCTCGGCTTCGGTGACGGTCTTGTTCTGCCGCTGGGCGCGGAAGTGGTCGATCACCTGGTTATGCGCAATACGGAGTATCCACGAGAGGAATTTCCCGTTGTCCGTATAACGGCCGTCGTCGATAACCCGCACGGCTTTGATGAATGTTTCCTGAAAGATGTCCTCGGCAACGTCACGGTCTTTGACCATCATATTGATGTAGTCCCGCACACGGCGGCTGTGGCGCTCGATGAGCTTGGATATGGCACTCTGGTCACCTGAAAGGTAGTGATTAAGCAATACCTGGTCACTTAATGCTTGTACGTTCATACTCTTTTCTCCTAATTACAGTTATAAAGAGTAGAATTTTTCCCGATAGGCTATCCTTTTAATGTTGTATGTGTCGTCAGTTTCGTTTGTTCGGGCTTTTGAAACGATGGTTTCCGGAGCCTTCACGATGGCAAGATAAGTACTTTTTTCCGAAAAACCAAATTTCTTTCTACTCCGCCGGGGAAATCCCGGCTGTTTTTCCGGTTGCAGAATTTACAAATTCCGTGCCAAAATCAATCGCCGACGCATCCCGTTCGTTATCAGCTACAAAAGCGGAATGACAAGGAAAACCCGCAGGCAGGAGAGGTATTTTTCCGGTGCCGTCAGGGGCAGGAAGGCGGATCGACGCCCGGGATTTCGGCCCCGGAGGGACATTTAGCGGGTTCCACATGGATCGAGATGATCGTCCCCTCGCCGAAACGCGCCCGCAGGCGGCGTTCGATATCGACCGTCAGTTCGTGCGAACGGGCGACACTCATCGCCCCGTCCACACGGACATGCACTTCGACGGCAATCGCGGCTCCGATGCGGCGCGTCCGCAGGTTGTGCGGCTCCCCGACCCGGGGATCGGCCGTGACGATCCCCAGTATCTCCCGCTCCGTCTCGTCGGGCAACGAACGCTCGAGCAGTTCCCCGAGCCCCGTACGGATCAGGTCGAAAGCAATCTTGAAAATAAAGACCGCCACGACCAATGCTGCGATGGGATCGGCGATACGCCACCGTTGCCCGAGGAAATAGGCACATCCGATGCCCGCCAGCGTCCCCAGCGACGAAAGGGCGTCGCTGCGGTGATGCCAGGCATTGGCGACCATGCTCGGGCTTTCGACCCGGCGCCCTTCGCGCACCGTATATCGGTATAATATCTCTTTGACGACGATCGACACAGCCGCGGCGGCCAGAGCCACGGCGCCCGGACGGGGCAACTCCCCGCCATCGACGACGATGCGGATGGCCCGGATGCTGCTGAGCAGGATACCGGCGCCCACGGCCGCCAGCGCCAGGCTGATGATGATCGTGGCCAGCGTCTCGTATTTCCCGTGCCCGTAGTCATGCCCGTCGTCCCTGGGTTTGGCGGAGACCTTTGCGAAGGCGATCACCACTATGTCGGTAAGCATGTCGGAACAGGAGTGCACCGCGTCGGCGACCATCGCCCCGCTTCGGCCCGCAATGCCCGCCACGAACTTCATCGCCGTAAGGACGAGGTTGACCACGAACCCGACGAAGGTCACGCGGTAAATCACGCGCTTGCGTGCTTCGGCTTCACAGGACATGGCACTATTCGAAATTTGCAGGATAAGACGACAACTGGTATGCCAGTGCCTTCGCCATCCGGTAATGCCCCTCGGCATTGGGATGGAGACGGTCGCTCTGCGCGTCATGGAAATAGCGGGTATGGGAATCCGCATTGGGATAAAGCCCGCAGATGCTGTTCAGGTCGATGACGGGGACGGCCCAGACGTTCGCAGCTTCCTTGACCGCATCCACATAGGCATCCGCATAGAGGCCGAGGCTGTTAGGATAGGATTCGTCGGGCTGGATGTTGTTGTCCCCGAAACGGGCGTATCCCCGGTGGATCGGGGTCAGCAGGATCACCTGCTTGTCCGGGAAATTCGCCTTCAGGTAGGACATCGCGATATTGATACGGCCGCGGAAAGTATCCCCGTCCATCGACAACGTCCTCCTCGTCCGGATCTCCGACCGGGAGCCGGACACCTCGACAGGCACCTCACCGGTCGTATACCACTCCCCCAGAGGCGTCCCGGAATTGTAATCGTTCGTCCCGGCAAAGATCAGGATCGCATCGATATCGCCGCCGCGCTCGGCCCTGAGTCTTTCGCACTGCCCCGACACGTCCCGCCACTGCTGGCCGTTGATCCCGTAAACGAACGGCACGAGGCCGAGCATCTCCTGCAAATACTGCCAATAGTTCTTCCTCGTGCCGACATGCGCCTTGTCGGTGATCGAATCGCCCATGAAAGCGACTTTCCGTCCCTTCCACTGGGTACCTGCAACCGGCAGCAAATGATCCCCGTCCCCGGCATAGGCCGGGCATACGGCGGCACAGACGCCCAGCAGCCATACCGCGCACAAACATACAGAATATCGCATACGTCCAATCATTTATAATATTACCCGGGGCACGCCCCACAAAATAACGGAAGCCCGCCCGCTTCGGGGGAAGGCACAAAAAAGGGCGAACGGACTGCCTCGGCACCCATTCGCCCGTTACCGGCGGAGACGCCCGTCCGAATCCGGCCCTAATAACTGCGGGCGAAGAGCACCCGGCGGTGCGACGGCTTGCCCGAGAAGATACATTTACCCTCCTCATCGGGCGCATCGAACGGGATGCAACGGATCGTAGCCTTCGTGGCATCCTTGATCGCCACCTCGGTTTCGACCGTCCCGTCCCAATGCGCAAGCACGAAACCGCCTTTTTTGTCGAGCACCTCCTTGAACTCCTCCCACGTGTCGACCCTGGTAATCATCGACTCGCGGTAAGCCAGCGCCTTGCTGAAAATATTTTGCTGGATTTCGGCCATCAGTCCTTCGATGCGCTCCACGAGCCCCTCCTGCGGGACGGTCTCCTTCTCGAGCGTGTCCCGGCGCACCAATTCGATCGTACCGTTCTCCATATCGCGCGGCCCCATCGCCAGACGCACGGGGACGCCCTTCAGTTCGTACTCCGCGAACTTGAAACCCGAGCGCACGTTGTCACGGTCATCGACCTTCACGCTGATACCCCTGGCCTTGAGTTGCTCCGCAATGGCCCCGAAGCGCGTACGGATTTCGGCCAGCTGGTCTTCGCCCTTGTAGATGGGCACCATCACCACCTGGATCGGGGCCAGCTTCGGCGGCAGCACCAGACCGTTGTTGTCCGAATGAGCCATGATGAGCGCCCCCATCAGGCGGGTCGAAACGCCCCACGAGGTGGCCCACACATATTCGAGCTTGCCCTCCTTGTTGACATACTGCACGTCGAACGCCTTGGCGAAATTCTGCCCCAGGAAATGCGACGTACCGCTCTGCAACGCCTTGCCGTCCTGCATCAGCGCCTCGATGGTCAGCGTATCCTCGGCACCCGCGAAACGCTCGTTGGGCGACTTGTGGCCGACGATGACGGGAACCGACATCCACTCTTCGGCGAATTTCTGGTATACGCGGATCATCTTTTCGGCCTCCTCGACGGCCTCCTCGCGCGTGGCATGCGCCGTATGACCCTCCTGCCACAGGAACTCGGCGGTACGCAGGAACAGGCGCGTACGCATCTCCCAGCGCACGACGTTCGCCCACTGGTTGCAGAGGATCGGCAGGTCGCGGTACGACTGGATCCAGTTTTTATAGGTGTTCCAGATGATGGTCTCCGACGTGGGACGCACGATCAGCTCCTCTTCGAGCTTGGCATCGGGGTCTACCACGACGCCTTTGCCTTCGGGATCGTTCTTCAGGCGGTAGTGCGTCACCACGGCGCACTCCTTGGCAAAGCCCTCGACATGGTGCGCCTCCTTCGAGAAGAAGGACTTGGGGATGAACAGCGGGAAATAGGCGTTCTGATGCCCCGTATCCTTGAACATCTTGTCCAGCGCATCGTGCATCTTCTCCCAGATGGCATAGCCGTAGGGTTTGATGACCATACATCCGCGTACGGCCGAGTTTTCGGCCAGCCCGGCCTTCACGACCAGGTCGTTGTACCATTGCGAGTAGTTCTCGTCCGACTTCGTGAGGTCTTTGAGTTCCTTTGCCATATATCTTTGTTTTTTATTTTGTATCAGCCTGCAAATATAATAAAAAAATAAAGGTTCGTCACACGGACGAACCTTTATATTGGCAGGCAAAGCCTCAGAAGCGGAAGCCGAGCGTCATCGAGATATAATGACGCGTCTGTTTGGTGTCGTACAGGCCGCTGTAAGTCTTCATCTCGCCGCCGTTCTGGTATTTGCTGAAGAAAAGCTCGTAGGGCGTCTGTTTCTCGGTCACGTTCTGGTAGGCCACGTCCAGCACCGTATTACGCCCGAGGTTGATCCCGAGGCCGCCCGTAATGTAATAGCTCTCGTAGACGCTCGGCGAATTGTAATACTGCTGCCTGTCCTTGAACATCGAATCGGTGTAACCGCCGCCCAGGCGCACGGCAAAGATCGGCAGGGGACGCACTTCGACGCCTGCCCGCAGGGTATTCGTACCTTTGTAATTATTCTTGAACTCGACCTTGTACGCTTCGGGGTGGAAATCGGCGCCTTCGGGCACGTTCTTCACACGGATGCCGTTGTACCACTCGCGTTCGTAGTCAACCGACACGATGGCGAAGTTGCCGAACGTGTACGAAGCGCCGAACAACAGCCGCGAAGGCGACACGAAATCCCAGCTGTTGCCGCCGATATCGTCCTGCGGCCGCGTAGAATCGAAATTGTACTGGTCGTCTTCCGTCTTATTATTGATCAGGTGCGATTCGATGTCGGCGCGGTAGCTGCGGTCGAGCCAGTAGTAGGTCGGCGTATGGAACGCCACACCCACACGCAGGCCGGCCACGGGGCGCACGATGACACCCAGTTTGAAATCCACGCCGCTGCCGTCGATCTTCGATTCCTGATAGAGGCTCATGTAATCGAGCTGCGCATTGAGCGGAGTGCCGTTCTTGTCGACCGCATTCGCGGAATTTCCGGCGGCATCGAAATAACCGTACTCTTCCTGATAGGTCATACCCACCTTCTTGTAGACGCTGCGTATGCCGATCGTAGCTCCGACATAGACGATATTGTTGAAATTGGCCCCCATCGAAACGGCGAATTCGTTGATCGAGCCCTGGCTCACGACATCCATCGAGTGCAGCACCGAAGCGTTGCGGCCGATGCAGTCGGGCACCCACTGCCCGCCGACGTCGCTGATCAGGTAGCCGTTATAGCCGAGGATGGCCGGCCAGTACCAGGGATTGTAATTGTAGCCCAGATTACCGTCCTTATCCGGAAAAATCCCGGCCTGCCCGAGCTGCTGCCCGAAGACATCGGCGATGGTAGGCATCAGCTGGTCGGGCTTCGAAGGGTCGTAACGCGACTCCGAGGAGAACGAATAGCGGGTATTGAAATCCGCGATACGGTTCATGCCGATACCGAGCGTAAGGCTCGTGAGCGGGCTGGTCGGACTCTCGAAAACATTGAGCGCCACACCGACGTTGGCAAAAGCGAAACGGGTCTTGTTATTGCCCACCCACGACGGCGCGCCCTGCGTTTGGCCATGGGCGACCGACAGGAGCGGCGTGAGTGAGAACTCGTTGCGGCGGAACATCCCCAACCCGGCCGGATTGATCGACATCGACGAAAGGTCGGCGCCCAGCGAAGCGAAAGCCCCGCCCATCCCCATCACACGCGCCGTACCGAACGGATGCGACCGGGAAAGCGCGGCGAAATCGGTGGACATCATCAGGTCATTGTTGTACGTCAGGCCCCCGAATTCGAGGTTCTGGGCCTGCAACGGCGCTGCGGCCACACAGGCCGCAAGCCATATCATGATCTTACGTTTCATAGACTATCTCTGTTTTATCGTTGACTAACGCCCGCCGTAACCGCGGCTTCCACCCGACGAACTGCCGCCGCGCGAACCGCCGCCACCGCTGTAACCGCCCCCCGACGAACCGCCGCGCGACCCGCCGAAGCTGCTTCCGCTGTTGTAACTGCTGCGCGACCCGCTGTCGTAGGACGAACGCCCCGAGTTGCTGTTGTTGCGGTTGTTATTCCACGAGTTGTTGTTCCAGGAATTATTGTTGTTATTGCGGTTGCTGCCGCCGTTGTAAACCGAACTGTTGCGGTTGTTGCGTCCGCCGCTCTGGTAATACGTCCTGCCGCTGCCCGAGTTGCCCCCGCGCGAAGTGGTCGTACCGTTCCTGTAACCCGAATTGGCGGTTCCGCGGTACCGGCTTCCGGAAGCCACGCTCCCCGGCACGTAGCGCGAAGGGCGCCCGCCGCCGTCGAGGCGGTAATTATGCGGCCTGTATGCCCAGTGGTGTCCGCCGTGCCATCCGGGCCCCCAGCCCGGGCCCCAGCCTGTCTCTTATACACATCTGACGCTGCCGACGACGGAGAGAG
>ERZ1026960.10-NODE-10-length-133459-cov-13.579720_pt1 | contig 133459 bp, 99 predicted proteins | sample MGYA00519458_ERZ1026960 | MGnify/ENA primary metagenome ERZ1026960 (study PRJEB26926, sample SAMN06164516) | human gut metagenome | biome: ENVO:00009003; feature: ENVO:2100002; material: ENVO:00002003 | host: Homo sapiens | place: USA | collected 2012 ...
ATAACTTCTGGCGAGTACCAGCAATACTATCAGAGCATGTATAAGGACAGGTAAATGGATTGCTAATGTATGGTAGAGTCCAGAACGGCTAAAAGTCTTAAGAATAGTGTAGTTGCCTTATTATTCTATTTTATAAATCTTGGTCTTCAATTCTTTTCCCGTAAGATTTTTTTAGAGCATCTTGGTGCAGAAGTTTTAGGACTGAATACAACTGCGACAAATCTACTCCAGTTTTTGAATCTTGCTGAGTTGGGAGTTGGGGCAGCTATCGGATATTCGCTATATAAACCGCTTGCTGAGAAAAATCGGCAACAAATTAATGAAATCGTTTCTGTCCAAGGATATTTATATTATAAGATAGGGCTGTTTGTTGGAGGTATTGCTGTCTTATTGATGTGTTTTTTTCCGTGGATATTTTCTAAAGCCGAAGTTCCTGCCTGGTATACTTACACAACTTTTATTGTCCTTCTTATAGCTGCGCTTTCCGGGTATTTTTTTAATTATAAACAGATTGTACTTACTTCAGATCAGAAGAATTATAAGTTGAATTATGTCGTCCAAGGCATAAAAAATATAAAGGTAGTTCTGCAAATTTTAGCTATAAATTACTTGTCTGATGGATATGTATGGTGGCTTGGACTTGAATTTGTGGCTGCGGTTGTAACTATATTTGGAATTAATGCTGTCGTTCGAAAAGAATACCCGTGGCTGCATACCGATTATCGACAAGGAAAAAATCTCATACATAAATATTCTCAGATTACACGGAAAACCAAGCAGTTGTTTTTTCACAAGATTGCAAGTTTTGTCGTATTCCAATCAAGTCCGATCGTTGTATATGCTTTTACTTCTTTAACAGTTGTTGCAATTTATGGTAACTATATGTTAATTGTTAGTGGGTGTATTGCTTTGCTAAATGCCGTATTTAATAGTATTAGTGCAGGGATCGGTAATTTGGTTGCAGAGTGTGATACGCAAAAGACAGCAAGGGTATTTTACGAGTTGTTCTCGGTTCGTTTCTTCTTAATCTCTATAATGAGTTTTGGCGTTTATATCATTGCCACTCCATTTATTGTATTGTGGGTCGGAGCTGAGTATTTGTTGCCCAATTCAATATTGTTGCTGATAACACTTATTATGTTTTTTAATGCTCTGAGGACGAGTGTCGAATCATTTCTTATTGCTCATGGGATGTTTCAGGATGTTTGGTATCCACTTTTCGAGGCGTTTCTTAATATCGGATTGTCTGTTTTACTTGGCCTTTATTTCGGGTTGAATGGTGTTTTATCGGGGATTCTCATAAGTTTGATAGGTACGATTACGTGGAAGCCTTATTTCTTATTCCGGATTGTACTGAAACTTTCTCTTTGGAGATATATCCTTGTTTTTATTAAACATATAAGTGCCATGTTTGTCGCAGCTTGTATTTCTATGTATTGTATTTCCTTAATGAGTTTCGACCCACAGCAATCCTTTGCTGATTTACTCTTGTATATGATAGTTGCAATCTCAGTGTTTACAGGCCTTGTTTGTTTGTTTTTATATCTGATAGCACCTGAATTTAAAATGTTTATCAACCGGATATCAAATATCAACCGAAACTTTTGTCGATGAGATTGTTGAGAAGTGTATTATACAGGCTTTATGCAATTTATGATAAAGCTTGTCCTTTGCGATATTTTATTCAGAAGATCCGATTGTATTATGCGAAAAACGTAATATGTCGTTCAGGTTCCCGATTTGCCAACACCGTATTTGAGGGGGATAATCTTGTGTGCATAAAAGAAGTTTATTGGTTGATAGCTATTTGTCTCGGCATAGCTATATTGCCTTCGATTGCAGACTTTTTGGCGCTCGGATTGGTAAATTTTGCAGTATTGGGCCTCGTGTATATACGGGATTCAGTAATCATCCAACGGACACTTTCGTGTCGACCTTTCTTGCTTTTTATAAAGATACTCGTAAAGTATTTGGCTACTCGTATTACACTGGATTACAGCCTGGATTTGAAATGTATCGGAAAACTGCCTCGGGATACCTTGTCGATATCGGACATGATGTGTGGATTGGGGCTGATGTAAAGATTATGGATGGTGTATCTATCGGGAATGGTGCCGTGGTCGCTGCCGGAGCCGTTGTAACGAAGGATGTTCCGCCTTATGCAATAGTTGGAGGGGTGCCGGCTAAAATTATTAAATACCGGTTTACCCAGGATCAGATAGAACTTCTACAGCAGTTTGAATGGTGGAATATGCCGGAAGATTGGATTCGTGAAAATTGGCAATTGTTTGACAATATACAAAAATTCGCGGAAAAATTTACTCGAGATGTTGAGTTGCATTAAATGGATTATGCTTGTTTGGGCAACGGTTTATCCCTATAGATTACATCTTAAGATGTCCACTCTATTGGATATCATGTATACTTATTGGGTATCTCCTAATTTCAATGCCGTTGGAAAAAAATGTTGTATCAGACGGGGGCTGAAATTATATGGAAATGCGAAATGTATTTTTATAGAAGACGATGTCCAAATTGGTGCCCGATGTGTTTTGGAGGCATATACTGAATTCCAACCAGCTTCGCAGACATTTACGCCTCATGTTGTAATTGGCGATGGATGTAAGATTGGTGCGGATAGTCATATCTCAAGTATCAACTCTGTGATTTTAGGGAAACATGTCCGTTGTGGAAGAAAAATCTTTATTACGGATAATGCCCATGGTGCATCACAGCGTGATCTGCTGGATATGCCGCCGAATATGCGTCCATTGTATTCAAAAGGCCCGGTTATTATTGAAGATAATGTCTGGATCGGAGAATATGCTACAATTCTTCCGAACGTAACCATTGGTCAGGGAAGTATTGTTGCTGCGCATGCAGTGGTAACCAAAAATGTTCCTCCTTATAGCGTGGTGGGTGGAAATCCTGCCAAAGTTATTAAATGCTTAAATGATTGATATGATTAAACCGGAAATAATAGCATTTTATCTACCTCAATTTCATCCTTTCCCGGAAAATGATAACTGGTGGGGGAAAGGATTTACGGAATGGACAAATGTTGGAAAGGCTCGGAAGTTATTTCCCGGGCATTATCAACCTCGAATTCCGGCAGATTTAGGATATTACGATTTACGCCTTTCGCTTATTTACGAACAACAAGTTCAACTTGCTCGAGAGGCTGGGGTCACGGCATTTTGTTTCTATGAATACTGGTTTGGCGGGAAAAGGCTTATGGAGCGTCCATTGGTCGATATGATAGAGCGAGGCGTTCCCGATTTCCCGTTTTGTATTTGTTGGGCGAATCATACGTGGACGAATAATAACTGGAATGCAGCAGCTCAGCGTGTAGAGCGGAAGGTTCTCATCGAACAGACCTATCCTAGTATTGATGATATAGATAATCATTTTTATGCCCTTCTGCCGGCTTTTTCTGACAAAAGATATTTACGGATCGATGATCGGCTCGTTTTTGTAATTTATGATTACAAATCTATTCCGGAAAACTATGCGATGTTGACACGCTGGAATGAACTCGCCAGGAAAAATAATTTGCCGGAGTTCTATTTTATGGCTTATACGGCCGATCCTCGGGAAGTGAAACATCCCCGATATAATGTATTCGACAATGTCATTTTGAGTAATATCAATGGGGCATTTGGGCAAGGGCATAGTGTAAAAAGATTGCTGAAAGATGTTCTTATCAATCGGTTTCTACATCTTCCTGCTCATGTCGTTTCTTACAGGAAGGCCATAAAAAAAATGCTATGTTCAGCTTTTGAGAATGAAAAAGTTGTACCCGTTGTTGTCCCAAATTGGGATCATTCTCCAAGATTGGGGACTGGTGGTAGTATTTTTCATAACTCGACTCCGGAGTTGTTTAAACGTCACCTGACCGATATTTTACTGATTACCCGCCAAAAACGGGTAGTGCAACCAATGATTTTTATCAAATCGTGGAATGAATGGGGGGAAGGTAATTATATGGAACCGGATCTTCGGTTTGGAAAACAATATATTGAGGCTTGCCGACAGACAATAGATGCTTTTGATTGGACTATGGATGGTACACTATAGTATATAAGATATAACTGATGCTATTTTACGTAATATTCATTCTGTCGGTAGTCATCCTGATGGGAAATCGTCCGGTAAATAAAAACCGGAAACTTGGCTATGGGTCGTATATCGGGATTACGATAATTATACTTGTTTCCGTATTGCGATTCGATGTGGGGTGGGACTATCCCGGCTATTATGAGACGGTATATCCATCATTGGATACCTATGCGATTGATCGGTTTGAACCGTTCAATAAAATAATATGCCAATTAGTTAGTTATACAAAATGGCCCCCGCTATTATTTATTATATACGGACTTATTACTTATATTTTAGTTTTTTCCACTCTAAGGAAATATACGGATAACCTTTTTCTTGCGACACTTACTTATTTGGCATTTTTTTATACGACCTCATTGGGGCCAATTCGGCAGGGGGTTGCTTTAGCAATAGTCCTTTATGCGTATAGGTATTTAGTTACTAAGGCTTATTTAAAATATATTGGTGCTGTCGTTATCGCAGGAATGTTTCATTATACGGCATTTGTTTGTATTTTGATTCCGGTCATATTTTATTTTATGACATTTCCCCGAATGGTTTTAGTGTTAATTATTATTGGGGTTGGTATTCGAGTTATAATTCGTTTGTATGCAGAATATTTCGGATATACATATTATCTATTGGCGGATGTAGAATATAGCGGAGGTTCGTTGATTAGTTATGTTTATCCGCTGGTTATCATCTCTCTTTGTGTTTTATCGTGGAAAAAAAGAGACTGGTTAACACGAAAATTGTTATATGTTACCTCTTTTGGTGCAATATGGCCTTTTTTGTTAGGCGGCCATCTGGGTGGACGTATTGGGTGGTATTTTCTGATTTATTTATGTGTTTTGGTGCCCCATGTTTTGGTGCAATGTAAAACAACTTTGAGGTCACTGTATGCGACAGCTTTAGTCGTTTATTTTCTCCTCTTTGTATATATTACGACTTTGAATCCTATAAAACAGCCGCTTACTCCGTATCAATCGATTTTGACTACAGATACCAGGCATCCCATTTTTAAACAAGAACGCTGATAAATGTTGCAATATATTGATACGCAAAAAAAAGAATTGTGTTGTGGATGTCGTGCCTGCGAGCAGATATGCCATGTTCACGCCATTATTATGAAGGAAGATGAGGAGGGATTTCTCTATCCTCATCTTAATATGAACCTTTGTACGCAGTGTGGGCTGTGTGAAAAAGTTTGTCCTATTTCAGAGCCGATCCCGGTGTCGTCCGAGATTGCGAATATGCAGGTCTATGCAGCAATGACGCGTGATGTCGAATTAAGAAAGAAAAGTTCATCCGGAGGACTGTTTTCTGAAATTGCATCTGTTATTCTCCATGCGGAGGGTGGGGTATACGGAGCCGCATTCGATCGTGAATTCAGATTGAAACATGTCGGTGTTTTTTCTGAAAAGGAGTTGGATCGATTACGCGGTTCAAAATACCTTCAAAGTGATACGGGGACGACATTTTCTCAAGTTCGGGATTTGCTACGACAAGGGAAGTCAGTATATTATACGGGAACGCCTTGTCAAATTGCCGGATTAAAAAAGTTTTTAAGACGGGAGTATGAGAATTTATTCACTTCGGATTTGGCTTGTCATGGAGTCCCTTCTCAAAAAATCTTTTTTGCGTATAAGGATTATCTGGAACATAAGAACGTGGGGCATATTTCAAGTTTTTATTTCCGGGATTTGGATGGCTGGGGATATGGCCCCAAATATACGATGGAAAGAGCTGATGGTGAAAATATTATTTTTAATTCATATTATCTGTTTTCTCCTTATATATATGCTTTTATTAATGGTTATTTAAATAGGCCTGTTTGCTATTCTTGCCCTTATGCAAGGCGGGGACGTGTCGGAGATATCACATTAGCGGATTTTTGGGGTGTACGGCGTTTTTTTCCTACTTTGGATGTGAAAAAGGGCGTTTCCTTAATTTTGGTTAATACGGAAAAGGGGCGGAAGATGCTCGAATCTATGAATAATAATTTGGATTTGATGCCGTCTTGCTTTGAGGATGCTGTATTGGAAAATTGGAATCTAGCCAATCCGACTGTCCGTCCGCCACAGCGGGATACGGTCTATGTAAATCTGGATAAGTATTCATTCGAACATCTTGCCAAAAATGAATTTCGCTGCCCGCATAAACTCCGGATTTATGCAAGACGGTTTATAGTCGCTACTTTGGATTATTTACATCTCAAAGAATTAATTCGTCAAATTGTTAGACGTTAATATCCTGTTTATGAAGGTCGGATTGATTACAATCTTGGATAATATCAATTTTGGAACAATATTGCAGGCATATGCTTTGGCAAACAAGATTGAAAACTTCGGGCACAAAGTCTGCTTTATTAATTATTGGCGCCCGAATTCGTCCATCCGATGTCAAATCCGGGGAATTCTGAATGATAAAAAAAGAAGTTTGGTTCGACGTGTGGTATACGCTGTTTCGGCATTATTTCTCGTTCCGTTTATCAAACTGAGGTTACGGTCGTTTTTAACCTCAAGGTTCCGTTTTACAAGGAAATATCGGTCGATCGAATCTCTTCGGAAACATCCGCCTCAAGCCGATATTTATATGACGGGAAGTGATCAGGTCTGGAATAGTCGTTATAACAATGGGGTTGACCGGGCTTTTTTCCTTGATTTTACGGAGTCTCCGAAAATTTCATATGCAGCATCCATGGGAATAGATAATTTTCCACCGGATGAGGTGACTGAGGTTGTTTCTTTGTTAAAACGCTATCGTTCCATTTCCGTTCGTGAAAATCAAACTGTCCGTTATATGCTGGATTTGGGGCTTTCTTTCGTTACTCAGGATTTGGATCCAACTTTATTGTTGACAGCAGAAGATTGGAAAAAGATTATTCGATATCGAAGTAAAAGTCAGCCACAATACTTACTCGTTTATTCAGTTGAGGGTAATAATAATGATTTTATTTTTCAACAGGCTTCAATTATCGCGCGGGAAAAAGGATGGAAATTATATGCGGTTACTGCTGCAGATCCTTTTAAATTGAAAAAATATAATTGCGATAAAATTTATGCATTTGCTGGGGTTGAGCACTTTGTAACACTTTTAGCCGATGCTGCTTTTATTGTTGCTAGTTCATTCCATGGGACAGCCTTTTCGATTAATTTTAATAAAGAATTTGTAACGGTGGCTCCTCGCCGATATAATATTCGCTTAAAAAGCCTTGCAGAACAGTTAGAAGTTTCGCATCGAATCATTACTTCGCATGAGGTTAGTATATGTGATTTACAACCCTTGGATTATGGGTTTATCAATGAAAAATTAAACATCTGCCGAATGATTTCTGAAGATCGGTTGCGATCTTTCTTGTATTGATATGAAAATACTGTATTTATGCACCCGTCCGGAAGCCCAAAATAATGGAGGATCGGTAGTTGCGGGACGGAACTTATGTGCTATCCGACAGATTGTGGGTGAAGAGAGTGTTGAAGTTTGTTATCTCCCTAAACCGACATGGAAGACTGTTGGGCGCTCTTTGGTTACATTGAGCAGTTATGGGCTGGATCGTGCCTATGAAGATGAGATTTTAGATGTGGCGTCTGAATATAATATTATATTTATCGAAGGTTCGTTATTGGGCGGACTTGTAAAACGGTTGAAAAAGTGTAATTGTAAAACTTTTGTTTTTGCACATAATGTAGAAACATTGTTGTATAGGCAGAGACTAAAACAGTCGTGGAGTTTGATGTCTTTTTTGCGCTACTATTTTATTTTATTTAACGAGCGACGTTCATTTCGGTATGCCGATAAAATTATTGCATTGAATAATAGGGATGATTTAGATTTACAAAAAATGTTTTATCGAAAGGCCGATCTTGTGTGTCCAATTACTTGTCCGGAACGGGATCTGGATGTAAAATATACTGGTTTCGAGCGGTCGTATTGCTTATTTGTTGGGTCAAACTTTTTCCCTAATATTGAAGGTTTAAACTGGTTTCTCAAGTATGTTGCACCATACATTGACATGGATGTCCGTATAGTTGGGGCATGTTGTAAGAATCCGGCTTTCCATAATCGCATATTGCCTGATAATGTTTATTTGGAAGGATATGTAGATAACATTGCCAGGTATTATATAAATGCAGATGCAGTGATAGCTCCAATTTTCAGTGGATCCGGGATGAAAACAAAAACCATTGAAGCTATGAGTTACGGGAAAACGATTTTTGGAACAAATGAAGCTTTTGCCGGCATTGAATGCGATTATGATAAAATCGGAGGATTATGCAATACGGCGGAAGAATTTATTCGATGCTTGGCATCTCCAATTTCGCGGCATCCCAATAGCTATACATTACAATTATTTAGAACATCATATACAGATGCGATATTTACAAGTCGATTAAAGCAGCTTGTTTTTTATGCTGAAAAATAGTAAACGATTGTGTGTATTCGCACATTTTAATCCCCAATTTCGAGTTGCCGAATATGTATTTTATTATTTACAACGTCTGCATGACGATGTAAATGCTGATATAATTTTTTCTTCGACATCTGCAATACCGACTGCCGATCGTGCCCGGCTGGAGGCTTTATGCCTTTATATTATCATTCGGAAGAACCAAGGATATGATTTCGGATCTTGGCAGGATGGATTACATGCCTTATCTCATGAGCAACTCTCAGAATATGACGAAATCATTATTGCCAATGATTCCTGTTATGGGCCTCTAGTCCCCTTTACCGAAATGTGGGAGGAAATGGATAAAAGGAAATGCGATTTTTGGGGTATAACGGATTGTATTATTTATTCCCGTTATATAGAAAGTTATTTCATCGTATTTCGACGGACTGCATTTCAATCCCAAGCATTTGTTCGTTTTTGGGAAAATATTCCAGTATTAAAATATAAACATGATGTTGTGACACAATGTGAACAACGTCTAACGCGAATGTTAGTTGCCGGCGGGTTGCGGTACTCTGTCTATATTTCATATAATTATTTACAACGATTCTGGTTCGGATGTAAATATAAATGGAGGATTGTGGTGTCTATATTTTATTCGAAAAATCGACAATTTATAAATAATAAGTTGCAACCAGTTTCAGCAGAAGAGACAGGGAGGAAAATACGTATCCTATATGGTGTGAGAAAGGTGATTCGGTTGTTAGCTCCATTTCATTCTAATATACAATTGCTTATTCCTGTGCGATTAATATGCAGGGGAAAAACAGTACCTGTTATTAAAAAAATGCTAATGAAACAGAATCCACTATGTGTTGACTTGCAGAAAGTCAAGTGTGCTGTTGGGAGAAGGACGAATTATTCGATCGATTATTTTGAATGAAAATCCCGGATGATTTACGCCGGAACGGAGATTCATTGCCAAATAGGTATTATACAATAAACTCGGAAATATTATGATACCATTAGTTTCTGTTATAACGCCCTGCTACAATGGTGCTAATTATATTGCGGCTTGTATTGAATCTGTGCTGGCGCAAACCCTTGTGAATTGGGAAATGCTAATCGTAGATGACTGTTCAACGGACAATTCTGCTGAAATAATTCTATCATATGTAAAAAAAGACACGAGAATTCGTTTTTTTCAAACGAATAAGCCTTCCGGATCTCCTGCTATACCCCGAAATATTGCTATTGATAATGCTAAAGGGCATTATTTCGCATTTTTGGATTGCGATGATTTATGGTTGCCACGAAAATTAGAAGAGCAATACTCCTATGCTGAGGCGAATAATTACTTGTTCGTGTATTCAAATTACGAGAAGATAACATCTGAAGGAATCCGTAATGAACGGGTCATTACTGTAAAATCACAGGCAAAGTATTCCGATATTCTTAAAAGTTGTGAAATTCCTTGTTTGACTGCCTTTTTACATAGAAGTTGTGTCGGCAAGCTGCGATTTGTGCCGGCTCCCAAGGAAGATTATGTGTTTTGGTTACTTATATTGAAACAATCGATTGTTGCATATAATACTAATACTACATTGGCTTTGTATCGGGATTCTCTTGCATCAAGATCTTCGGATAAAGTAGCTATGCTGAAAAACCAGTGGAAAATTGTTCGCCATTTGGAGCGTGTCAATTTCTTTTATAGTCTTTATTGCATGGCAATATATAGCTTGAAAGGGTTGCGAAAATACATTCGGTGATTTTGACAAGCGATAGTTCCATTATGTATAATTTTGACAATTCTATATATAGGATTATATTTATTCTTTTGCGCGCAGGTTTAAATTGGACAACTATACCGCGTGCAGATTGGAATGAATGTCAAAAAATTCTAAAAATCGATTGGGGTGCAATATATAAGGAATGCGTCAGACATGGTGTATTGGCGATCGCTTGGGATGGATTATTGAGACTTGTTGAAGAGAATGTGATTCCGAGTAGTAAGCTTCCGGAACGTCGATTAAAAATACAGTGGGGAATTAATGTCAAACGAATTGAACAACAGTATGCAGAACAATGGGCAATTGCATCTGATATAGCTTTGCGATATCGAGGAGCTGGAATCAGGACATTGGTGCTTAAAGGGTTTGCGATTAGTCATTTGTACCCACAGCCCAATCACCGACCTTGCGGTGATTTTGATTGTTTTTTGATGGGGCAATATGAATTTGGAAATTTATTGGCAGAACAATGGGGTGCGTCTGTAAAACGTGATTTTTATAAACATTCACATATCAGATACAAGGGATTAGTTGTAGAAAATCATCAGTTTTGTACGGCGATCCGGGGAAGTCGTCGAGCAAAAGATTTTGAACGTCTTTTGCAAGAATGCTTACACAATTGCAATCCTGTATACTTGGGTGATTCTGTGTTGGAAACACCTCCGGATTTATTTAATGCTTTATTTCTAACCAAACATGCCCAGGGGCATTTTTTGACGGAAGGGATTACTTTGCGTCATCTATGTGATTGGGCTATATTACTTAAAGAACGGGGTGAGCTTATCGATTGGCCGTTGTTTCATCGAATTTGTGAAAAATACGGCATGAGACTTTTCTCAGAAACTATGACCCAGTTGTCGTTTAGTGTCTTAAGAATTAAAACGAAAAATAATGTTTTTAATGAGGATGCTTGCCAGGCAGGGCAATTATTGTCTGATATTATAATAGGTTCCCGGTCGATCTTTAATTCCCCATCTTCGGATTGGTGGAAGCGAGGAGCAATAATTTTTAATATTTTTAAGGATCGTTGGAAATACCGCCTTTTTACAGATACAAATGTGTACATGGAAATTATAAGATATATTGTGGCATTTTGTATTGATCGACATCCACGAATATAATTTTTCAGATAAAAAATAATTTAATATTTGTCTGGTAAAAATTTAAGAAATGTATTCGATGAAGTATTTGCTCATCTGGGCGGTATTCCTTGTCCTGTTCTATATTTTTCTGCGGTGGGTTATTCGCCGGACGCCGGTCACGGGGGACGACGACCTGAAAGTGCGGCGTATCTCCCGCCTTCTGGAACGCCTTAATGAAAAGTGGAACCCAAATAGAAAATAATAAAGGGGCTGTCTAAAACTTGTTAGACAGCCCCTTTCGATTGTACGGCTCGGCACCTGCGTTCGTGTTTGGCGGCGGCCATGTTTGCGGCAAACCTTGTTACGCCTTGGCTATGACGGTCGTGCGAGCAAACTCTTTTGCGGCGATGCGGTGCCGGGGTTTTATCTTTTGCGACGCATTCCCGGTATCGGGCGCGTTGTCCGGCTGTCTCCCGGCTGTTCTCCCTTGGAGGACGTCGTTTTGGCGCTAAACTCCCGCGTGGCTTTTTTGCCGGCTCCTGCTTTGTCTCCCGGGCGTGCGCCTTGGGGGCGGGATGCTTTCGCCCGCACGCCCTTCGATCCCTTTCTGTCCGGTGCCTCTCCTTTCCCGGCCGGCCGTTCATCGAAGAAATAGGCTTTCTGCCGCCGTTTCTCCTCCTGCGAACGGGCGACGTAGACTTTTTCATGTGTATAGGGGTTCTCCCCGGTGTAGAACATCACCGATGAGAGGGTCATCGGCGTCGGGGTCAGATCCTGTACCTGTTCGAGGTCGAAATGGAGCTTGCCGAGTACTTTCGCCGACAGCGAGCGCATGTCGCGTTCGGTGCAGCCCGGGTGTGACGAGATAAAGTAAGGGATCAGCTGGTAGGGCAGCCCCTCGCGGCGGCAGATATGCTGGAAATCAGCGTTCAGTTGCTCGAAAAGTGCGAACGGAGGCTTGCGCATCAGTTTCAGCACGGCATCTTCGGTGTGTTCGGGGGCGACCTTCAGGCGTCCCGAGGTGTGGTGTTTCACGACCGTGGCGAGGTAAGGGCTGTCGTCGAACAGGTCGTAACGGATGCCGCTGCCGACAAAGGCCTTCTTGATGCCCTTCACGGCTCGGATCTTTTCGTACAAAGCCAACAGAGGCCGGTGGTCGTTGTCCAGATTTGGGCACATCTTCGGGTGCAGGCACGACGGACGGCGGCACCTGCGGCACAATTCCCTGTCGCGGCCGCCCATGCGGTACATGTTGGCCGAGGGCGCGCCGACGTCCGAGAGGTAACCCCTGAAGCCGGGCATCGAGGCGATCCGCCGTACCTCCTCGAGGATCGAGCGCTCGCTGCGCGAGTTGATGAATTTGCCCTGGTGTGCCGATATGGTGCAGAACGAACAGCCACCGAAGCATCCCCGGTGGATGTTGACCGAGTGCTTGATCATCTCCCAGGCCGGGATGTCTCCTTTGCCGTTATAGCGCGGGTGAGGTGCCCGTTCGTAAGGCAGATCGAACGAGTGGTCGAGCTCTTCGGTCGTGAGCGTCGTGTTGGGCGGCGTGACGACCACGTAGCGGTCGCCGACGGCCTCGACCAGCGTCGCTGTCGGTTCCATCAGGTTGCTCTGTGTCTCGATGACCGTGAAATTCTCCCCGAAAGCCCGTTTGTCGCGCGCACACTCCTCGTAGGAGTGCAGCCGGATCGTCTCCGCCGGGTCGAGCCGCTCCACGTAATCTTTGCCGGCCATGAACGCCACTTGCCGCAGTTTGCGCAGCAACTTGGCATTGTATCCGTTGCGCAGTGCCCGGGCGACCTGCTGTACGACCCGTTCGCCCATGCCGTAGATCAGCAGGTCGGCGCCGCTTTCGGGCAGCACCGAAGGCTTGAGCGAATCGTTCCAGTAGTCATAGTGCGTCAGCCGCCGCAGGGAAGCCTCTATCCCCCCGACTACTACCGGAACGTGCGGGAACAATCGCTTGACGATTCGCGTGTAGACTGTTACGGCATAGTCGGGCCGAAACCCCGCTTTGCCGCCGGGCGTGTAGGCGTCGTTGCTCCTGAGGCGCAGGTTGGCCGTGTAGTGGTTGACCATCGAATCCATCGACCCGGCCGTAATGCCGAAGAAGAGCCTCGGCGTGCCCAGCTTGGTGAAGTCGCGCAGGTCGTCCCGCCAGTTGGGCTGCGGCACGACGGCCACGCGGTAGCCTTCGGCTTCGAGCAGGCGGCCGATCACCGCCGCGCCGAATGCCGGATGGTCGATGTAGGCGTCGCCCGAAAAGAGGATGACGTCCAACTGCTCCCACCCGCGTGCGCGGACTTCCTTTATCGTGGTCGGTAAAAACAAGGTGCGGTGAGTTTTTTTATTTCGTCCCGGAGTAATTCGGGTCTGTATCGTGTGTTTGAGGGGTGCGAGCCGGCGGATTTATGCTTGGGCGTTTGCCGTTTTGGGGAGCCGCAGGTGCGGCCCGTCGTATTGCCGTAAGTCAGTCCGCTGCCGTGCCGTTTATCCGTTATCCGTCTCTTTCGATGCCGTTGCGTAGGTTTCCCATTTGCCGAGCAGCGCACGGAAATCGTCGGGCAGTTCGCTCTCGAAATATACCGTTTCGCGGGTCGTCGGGTGTACGAACCCGAGTGACCGCGCGTGCAGTGCATGGCGGGGCAGCACGGCGAAGCAGTTCTCGACGAATTGCCTGTATTTCGAGAAGGTCGTGCCCTTCAGGATGCGGTCGCCGCCATAGCGTTCGTCGTTGAAGAGCGGATGTCCCTGCCACGACATGTGGACGCGTATCTGGTGCGTGCGGCCCGTTTCGAGCCGGCATTCGATGAGCGTCACGTAGCCGTAACGCTTCAGCACCCGCCAGTGGGTCACGGCGTGCTTGCCGTCCGACCCGTCTTCGAATACGAACATCTTCTGCCGGTCGCGGGGGCTGCGGCCGATGTTGCCCGTGATCGTCCCCTCGTCCTGGTCGAAATTGCCCCACACGAGTGCCACGTAACGGCGCTGGATCGTATGGTCGAAGAATTGCTTGGCCAGCCGTGCGTGCGCCTGTTCGTTCTTGGCCACCACGAGCAGCCCCGACGTGTTCTTGTCGATGCGGTGCACCAGCCCGGCGCGCATGTCGCCCTCCTGGAACAGGGGCAGGTTGCGCAGGTGGTACGTGAGTGCGTTTACGAGCGTACCGCTGTAATTTCCGTGCCCGGGATGCACCACCAGCCCGGCGGGCTTGTTGACGATCAGCAGGTCGTCGTCCTCGTAGGGGATTTCGAGTGGAATATCCTCCGCGATGATCTCCACTTCGCGCCGCGGGTAGGGCATCACGATCTGGATACGGTCGAGCGGCTTGACCTTGTAGCTCGATTTCGCGGGCTTGCCGTTCACGAGGATGTTGCCGCAGTCGGCAGCCGCCTGGATACGGTTGCGCGAGCATTTCTCCATGCGTACGGTCAGGAACTTGTCCAGCCGCAGCGGGGTTTGCCCCTTGTCGGCTACGACCGCAAAGTGCTCATACAGCCCGGCTCCCTCGCCGTCCTCTTCCATGGCTTCCGATCCCTGGTCGAGTTCGGGATCCTCCTCTATGTAGCGTTCGTCGGCCATCAGTCGAAAAATCCTTCGTCGTTTCCGGCTGCCGCAGGCTCGTCGGCCGGCTGTTCCTCTGCGGAGCCTGCCGCCGCCCGTTCGAACTCCGCCTGAGCCAGCGAATCCGCATGTTCGCGTTCGGATTGCAATCGCTCTTCGGCCGCCTCCTTCGCCTGCTTTTCGGCTATGGCGCGGTATTGGGCGAGTTTCTTCTCGTCGAGCGTCAGCCTGAGGTCGACGCGCGAGCCCAGCCCGGCGCTCCGCTCGGCCGTGGGATGCTGGATATAGACGCGGGCATCCTTCTGGTTCAGGAGGTTGATCCCTTCGTCGAAATCCACCTTGCCGACGTTGAGCCCCAGTTCCCACAGGCGGCCCTTGGCCTCCTTGAGCGGGAACCCGACCAGACGCGGTACGACCGTCGTGCCGTAGCCGCCTTCGACACCCACATAGAGCGTCACGCCCGAGCCCAGTTCGGCCTCGATCTTGCTCGTCGCCGCTACGGGGCGGCCGTCGCAGTATTCGTCCAGTACGTAGTTGGTCGCCATGTCGGCGCGGTAGACCAGTTCGTCGATCTCCAGCCCCGCGATCTCCAGCATGTTCTTGGCCTGCCGCAGCGAACGTCCCGCCACGTAGGGCACGGGCACCATCTTCTGGCGGAAGGAGTTGATCGTGATGTAGACCGTGCGGCCGGGCTTGACCTCCACGCCCCCTTCGGGCAGCTGGTCGAGGACGATGCCCCCTTCGTAAGCCGGCACGAACAGCGAGTCGTTGATGTGCAGCTTGAGGTCGTACTTGCGGGCCATGCGCTGTGCCTGGTCGAGCTTCACGCCCGAAAAGTCGGGCACCGTGCGGCGGGCGCCGTGGCGCGTGCCGACCTGCATGACGATGTGGGCCGCGACGGCCATCGCCAGGATGATCGCCCCGATCAGTACGAGGTTGTATGCCAGTCGGTTTTTCCGGAGCCGTTTCCAGTAATATGCCAGTTTCTCCATTGCGGGGTAGGGTTATATTTCGTTATAGAAGGTGTCGCGTTCCACGGCGCGGTAGCCGGCCGCCCGGACGATGCGGTGCATGTCGTCGATGCTCATCGAAGGCTTCCGGTCTTCGGCCCCGGCCATCGAGTATATCCTCGTCGTGTCGTCGATCGTGCCGTCGATGTCGTCGGCGCCGAACGCCAATGCCAGTTCGGTCGTCGCCTTGCCGTACATCACCCAGTAAGCCTTGATGTGGGGTATGTTGTCCAGATAGATCCGGCTCATGGCCAGCATCCGTAGGTCTTCGATCACCGACACTTCGCCGATTTCGGACATCGGGTTGCCGAAATTGCGGTATTTGAGCGGGATGAAGGCGTTGAACCCGCCTGTGAGGTCTTGCAGTTCCCTGAGGCGCCGCAGGTGGTCGATGCGGTGGCGGAGTTCCTCGACATGCCCGTAGAGGATCGTGGCGTTGGTCGGGATGCCGAGCCGGTGCGCCGCCTCGTGCACTCCGAGCCATTCGGCCGTTGAGCCCTTCTCGGGACATATCCGCTGCCGGATCCGCTCGTCGAATATCTCCGCCCCTCCGCCCGGTATGGCGTCCATCCCGGCCTGCTTGAGCTGCCGCAACCCCTCCTGCGTCGTCAGTCCCGCCTTGCGGATCATGTACGATAGTTCGATCGCCGTAAATGCCTTGACGGCCGTCCCGGGCAGTATGGACTTCACGCGGCGGATCATGTCGGTGTAGTAATCCAGCCCGTGGTCGGGGTGTACCCCGCCTACGATATGCACTTCGGTGATGCCTTTTCCCTGCCGTTCGCGGGCGATTAGTTCGATTTCATCCATCGTATAGTCCCATGCTTCGGGGTCGCCTGCCGGACGCCGGTAGGAGCAGAACCGGCAGTTGAAGACGCAGCGGTTCGTCGGCTCGATGTGGAAATTGCGGTTGTAGTACACCTTGTCGCCGCTTACGCGCCGTTTGGCTGCGGTCGCCAGTTCGCCCAGCAACCACAGCGGAGCCTCGCGCCAGAGCCGTGCGGCTTCGGCGTCGTCGATGCGCTCTGCGCGGCGCACCTTGGCGGCTATGTCGTCGATGTGTCGCATGTTATTTCGGGGCCTTCCGGTAGAGGTAGATGGCGATGAACAGGTAGATGATATTGGGTAGCCATACGGCCAGCCCGGGCGGCAGGGTGCCGCTCTTGGCGAACTCCTCGAAGAAGCGGTTGAAGAGGATGTACGAGAAACAGAGTCCCGTGCCGATGCCGATATGGAGCCCCGTGCCGCCCCGCACCTTGCGCGAGGAGAGCGATACGCCGATCAGCGTCAGGATGAAGGTCGAAAGCGGATAGGCGAAGCGGGCGTGCTTCTCCACCTCGATGATGTTGATCGAATCGGAACCCTTGGCGCGCTGCTGGTCGAGGAACTCGTTCAGTTCCGTGATGTTCATGGTCTGTATCAGGTCGTTGATTTCGCCCAGTTCGGCCACTTCGAGGTTGATGAGCGTATCGAGGTTGCGGAACTGCTCGAATTTCTCGACACCCAGCGAGTCGAATTCGCGCTTGGTGTAGCGCGGTGCCGTCCAGCGTTTGGTCTCGGGGTTGAATTTCACGTCGGCAGCTTCGAGCGAGCGGGTCATCGTGCCGCTGTAATACTCCTCCAGCGCGAGGAACGACGCCTGCTGCGAACCGTCGTTGTAGCCGCGGATGTAGGCGAACGTCCCCGGCTCGATCTGCCGGTAGATGTGGCGATTGAACTTGGCGTTCTGCTTGCGTTTTATGTACTGCGACTCGAAATTGACGATATGCCGCTGCGAAATAGGTATCAGCCAGAGGTTCAGCGTCAGCGAAAGGCTGCCGATGATCAGCGCCCCGAGGAAATAGGGCCACATCAGGCGGCGGAACGACATGCCGCCCGAGAGCATGGCGACGATCTCGGTCTGGTAGGCCATCTTCGAGGTGAAGAAGATGCAGGCGATGAAGGTGAACAGTCCGCTGAACTGGTTGATGAAGAACGGGATGAAATTCAGGTAGTAGTCGAATATCACCTCGTTGAGCGGGGCGTGCAGTTCCGTGAAGTCGTCGATCTTCTCCACGTAGTCGAACAGTACGACCACGACGATAATCATCGCGATGGCGAAGAAGTAGGTCGCGAGGAATTTCCCCAGTATGTAGCGGTCTAAGATCTTAAACCCCGGAAATCGTAATTTCATCGCACAAAGATACAATTTGTTTTCATGCCTCGGACGCAGTGCCGCCATTATTCGCTTCGTGGCCCGTGGCCCGACGGGTTTGCCTCCTGCCCTCCCCCGGCCTCGGTTCTTTACAGGCGCCTTTGGAGTTTGCCGACCATCGCCTCCTTCCACGGCTTGAAATCCCCGGCCGCGATGTGCTGGCGGGCCATCGTCACCAGCCGCAGGTAGAAGGCGATGTTGTGCAGCGAGGCGATCTGCGCCGCCAGCATTTCGCCGCATGTCACCAGGTGGTGCAGGTAGGCCTTCGTATAGAGCGTGTCGACGAACGCCGTGCCCTCGGGGTCGATCGGCGAGAAGTCGTCCTCCCATTTCTTGTTGCGGATGTTGATGACGCCTTCGGCCGTGAACAGCTGCCCGTTGCGGCCGTTGCGCGTCGGCATCACGCAGTCGAACATGTCCACGCCGCGCTCGATCCCTTCGAGGATGTTCACCGGCGTGCCCACGCCCATTAAATAACGGGGACGGTCTTCGGGCAGTATGGCGTTGACCACTTCGATCATCTCGTACATCACCTCGGTCGGTTCGCCGACCGCCAGTCCGCCGATGGCATACCCGTCGGCGCCGTACTGTTGCACGTTTTCGGCCGCATGCGCCCTGAGGTCGGGGTAGGTGCACCCCTGTACGATGGGGAACAGCGCCTGGTAGTGGCCGTATTTGGGTTCGGTCTGATGGTAACGGTCGAAGCAGCGATCCAGCCATCGCTCGGTCAGCGCCAGCGATTTGGCCGCGTATTCGCGCGGGGCGTCGCCCGGGGGGCATTCGTCGAAAGCCATCATGATGTCGGCGCCGATCGTGCGCTCGGTGTCCACGACGCTTTCGGGTGTGAAGAGGTGTTTCGAACCGTCGATATGCGACCGGAAATGGCATCCCTCCTCTCTGAGCTTGCGGCAAGCTGCGAGCGAGAAGACCTGGAAGCCGCCGCTGTCGGTGAGCATCGGCCCTTCCCAGGTCGAGAAACGGTGTACGCCCCCGGCCTTTTCGATGATCTCCATGCCGGGGCGCATGTAGAGGTGGTAGGTGTTCGCCAGGATGATCTGCGCCCGGGCCTCGTCGCGCACGTCGCGGTGGAAAATGCCCTTGACCGTGGCGGCTGTACCCACAGGCATGAAAATCGGGGTGCGGATGACGCCGTGGTCTGTCGCCAGTTCGCCCGCGCGGGCTTTGGACGCCGGATCCTTATGCTGTAATGTAAACTTCATGCTCATATATTCGGCAAAAATACATAAAATAATCTGATTTGGGAATTATGAATTCTGAATTGTTTTGTACCTTTGCGCATATTTCGCCTGTATGCAATTTTTCGATACTTTTCTGACATGCTACGGCTGGGAAGGCATCGCCCTCGCAGGGGCCATGCTCGCCATGTTCGGCGTGCAGCTGTACTACTATATTTTCGTTTACGGCCGTATCCCCGGCTACAAGAACAACCGCCGCCCGGCCGTGCTGGAGGCCGATCCCCAGGTATCGGTCGTCATCCCGCTCTTCTCGGAGGACTATTCGTTCGTCGAGGAACGGCTGCCGCTGATCCTGGCGCAGAACTACCCCGATTTCGAGGTGGTGATCGTCTACGTGGGCCACGATTCCGATTTCTACGAGGAGCTCGTGCGGCTGAAACAGTCGTTCCCCCAGATCGTGACGACCAAGATCCACCTCGATCCCCGCTTTCCCATCTCGCGCAAGATGGCGCTCAACGTGGGCATCAAGTCGGCGCACCACGAGTGCATGGTCTTCACTTCGACCGATGCCGTCCCCCAGACCGACCGCTGGCTGGCATTGATGGCCAAGGGCTTTACCCGGGGCGAGATCGTTGTGGGTTACTGCGGCGTGGAGCGCGGGAAAGGCTTTGCGAACTACATGATGCGCGCCTGGCGCATGATGCACGGCGTTGACTGGATCGCCCGTGCCGTGCGCCGGAACCCTTACCGGGGGACGCTCCACAACATCGGGTTTACCAAGAACATCTATTTCGGTTCCAAGGGGTTCAGCCATCTCAACATGAATATCGGGGAGGACGACCTCTACATGCAGAAGGTCATGACGCATGACAATGTGAGCGTGATCCTCTCGCCGCGTGCAACGCTGCGCGAGAAGACGTGGGGCGGCATGCGCTGGTGGATGGGGCAGCTGCGTTATTACGGTTCGGCATTCCCGTTCTATCCGCAGCAGGTGAAGAATTACATCCAGTGGGAACTGGGATCGCGGGCGCTTTTTTTCATCACGGCCGCCTGTGCGCTGGCGGTGATGCCGTTCGAATATAAGATCGCGGCCCTCGTCCTGGTGCTGGTTCGCTACCTGCTCGTGGCGATCCAGGTGCGGCGCATCGCACGCCGCCTGGGAGAGGCGGGCATGGCCGGCTGTTATTTCGTTTACGACCTGCTCAGTCCGCTGTGGGCGTTTCTGCTCGGGGTGATGCTGCTGCGACGAGACGACCGCGTATGGAGATAGCCGACTATATCGTCGCCGAAGACCGGCGCCTGGTGGAACTCGTGCTCGAAGGCGACGACAGGGCCTTCGAATACCTGTTCAACCGTTACCGCGATGCGATCCACCGTCTTTTCGTACAGCGGCTGGGGGGTGTCAACGATGCCGACGACCTGCTGCAGGAGACGTTCATCAAGGTCTACATCAACCTGCATCGTTACAGTACCGTCTATACCTTCGGGCAGTGGGTTTACACCATCGCCCGCAATACGTTCATCGACTTCGTACGGCGCCGCCAGGACGACCTGTCGATCGACGAACGCTTCTCCTCGCCTCCATCGACGACTCCGACGCCCGAAGAGAGCGTCATCAGCATGCAGCAGCGGACGCAGATCGAGCATTACCTCGAACGCCTCGCCCCGCGCTACCGGACGCTGATCGTCATGCGGTTCTTCGACGAATACTCTTACGAAGAGATCGCCGCCAACCTCAAATTGCCGCTCGGCACCGTCAAGACGCAGATACACCGTGCCCGCGAACAGATGTGCCGCCTGATAACCGAAGGCGAGAAAAACTGACCCCCCCCCGGAAAAACCGATCCGCATGGAACTTATCGACAAATATTTCCCCGGCCTGACGGAATTGCAGCGGCAGCAGTTCTCCGCCCTGTACGGCCTCTACGCCGACTGGAACGCCAAGATCAACGTCGTCTCGCGCAAGGATTTCGACCAGCTCTACCTGCGCCATGTGCTGCATTCGCTCGCCATTGCCAAGGTCTGTACGTTCGATGCCGGTGCCCGTATCCTCGACGTGGGGTGCGGCGGCGGCTTCCCTTCGGTGCCGCTGGCGATCCTCTTTCCCGAGGCGCATTTCACCGCCGCCGATTCCATCCGCAAGAAGATCACGGTCGTCGGGGGCGTCGCCGCCGGGCTCGGACTGCAGAACCTCGATCCCCGCTGCGTGCGTGTCGAGACGCTGCAGGAACGCTACGATTATGTCGTTTCGCGCGCCGTCACGGCAATGCCGGAGTTCGTCCGATGGATCTGGGCGAAAATCGGGAAGGGACAGAAAGGCTCGCTTCCGAACGGCATCCTCTACCTTAAGGGCGGCGACCTGGCCGAAGAACTGGCGCAGACCGGTATGCGCTGGTATATCTACGATATTCCGCGGTTCTTCGGAGAGGAGTTCTTCGAGACCAAGAAAGTGGTCTATACCCCTAAAAAATAAATCCGTATGGCAGGCGGCGCGCTCCTTCCCGGGTGGCTGTTGTGGTCGCTGCCCGCGATGTTCCTGCTTCACGACGCCGAGGAGGTGCTCTTTCTTCCGCCGTGGCTTCGCCGCAACCGGGAGTTGCTGGCGCGGCGTTTTCCGCAGCTCGCCCGCCGCATGCTCCCGCATTTCGACGGGATTTCCCCCCCCCCCTTGCGGTTTGCCGCCATGGCTGCCGAAGAACTGGTTTTGCTGGTGGCGGTAACGGCCTGTGCGGCCCTTGCCGGCTGTTATTATCCGTGGCTGGCCCTGTTCCTTGCGTTCGGGATGCATCTGCTGATCCATCTCGGGCAGTGGGCTGCCGTGGGACGCTATGTCCCCGTCATTGCGACGTCGCTGCCGTGCCTGGCCTGCTGTGGCCGGGGACTGTGCATCATGATAAACTCCCGGGCCTTTTCGCTCCGGGAGTTCGTGTTATGCGGGATGGCGGGATGTGCCGTTGCCGCAGTCAATCTCTGGCTCGTGCATCGGCTGGCGGCGCCGCCAGTTTCAGGCCGCGAGCCCAGGTGATTACTTTCCCTGTTTGGGCTTCTGCCTGTCGAGGATCGTTTGCAGGTTGTTTATGAACTCGTCGGGCTTGGCCGCCCCCTGTATGCGTCCCAGCAGTTCGCCCTGCGTGTCGAAGACCAGATAAAGCGGAATTGCCCCGCTGCCGTAGCGTTTCAGCAGTTCCTTGCCCGTGGTTTTGTCCACGTCGTATTTGGCGGCCACGAAATGCCGTTCCATGAAATCCCCCACGTCCTTGCGTGAGAAAACCTCCCGTTCCATCATACGGCAGGGCGGACACCACGTGGCGTAGAGGTCGATGAATACCAGTTTCCCGGTTTTGACCGCCATCTCCCGGACGGCGTCGGTCGATTTTGTTTCGAATTTTACCTGTGCCTGTGCGGCGCCCGCTGCGAGTGCCAGCATCAGTATGAAGATCAGTTTTTTCATGCGGATTCGTTTTCCGTATAACGTGCAAGAACCGTGCTCTATTGCCTGCCTTCGAGCGCCGAAGTGCTCAGCAGGCCGCAGGCCGCCTGGATGTCCTCGCCTCGCGAAGCCCGGATCGTGGTTTGTATGCCCTTGGCCGTCAGCGTGTCGCGCAAACGTACCATGGCCGCGTCGTCCGGCGAGAAATAGGGTGACCCGGGGATTTTATGGAACCGGATCAGGTTGATGCGGCACTTGATGCCGTCCAGCAGGCGGCATAGTTCGCGGATATGCCGCGGCGAGTCGTTCAGTCCGCTCATGACGATGTATTCGAACGATACGCGGCGCTGGTGCGTGAAGTCGTATCTGCGCAGGATTGCCGCGACCTCGGCGACCGGCCATGCCCGTTCGACGGGCATGATGGCTGCCCGCTCCTCGTGGAAGGGGTTGTGCAGGCTCACGGCCAGGTGCACCTTCGTGCTGTCGAGCAACCGCCGCAACTCGGGGACGACGCCCGCCGTGGAGAGCGTGATGCGCGTGGGCGACCAGCCGAAGCCCCACTCCGCCGTGAGGATGTCGAGCGCCCTGAGCACGTTGTCCGTATTGTCGAGCGGTTCGCCCATGCCCATGAAAACTACGTTCGTCAGCGTGTCGCGTTCGGGCAGGGAAACGATCTGGTTGAGGATTTCGGCCGCCGTAAGCGAGTGTTGCAGCCCCTGCCGCCCCGTGGCGCAGAATTTACACCCCATGCGGCACCCGGCCTGCGACGAGACGCAGAGCGTGGCCCTGTCGCCGTCGGGAATATAGGCCGATTCGATGTAGGCTCCCTGCTGTGTGCGGAAGAGGTATTTCTTCGTGCCGTCGGCTGATTCGGTGACCCGTTCGGGCGGGGTCAGCACCTGCCGGAACCGCTCGGCCAGCAAGGCGCGCCGGGCAGCCGGGATATCGGTCATCAGCATCGGGTCTTCGATGTGCTTCACATAGAGCCAGCGGGCGAGCTGCCCTGCCGCAAAACGCGGCAGGCCCGTCTCGGCGCAGAGGGCGGCGAGTTCCGCAGGGTTTTTCCCGTATAGTGGTTCCGAAACGGCCATTTATCAATCTCCGATGTGATCTTTTACCCTGCAAAAGTAGGCAAAAATTAAAGATTTTCGTGCCGGATGGCGCATTTTTGAATTTTTATCCATATATTTGTGGTGCATAGCATGCCTATGTGCGATTTATCATTGCCGAACAATTAAATTTAAAATAGATGGAAATCAAGAAATCACCCAAAGCAGACCTTCAGAACAAGCGGGGTCTTTTGCTTGAAATCGGACTTGTCGTAGCCCTTATCCTGGTTATTGCGGCTTTTGCCTACACGCCGAAGGAGTACCGGATCGAAAAGCCGGACTTGAACTACGGCCCGGTTGAAGAAGAAATTACCGAGATTACCCGTCAGGATCAGAAGCCGCCCGAGCCTCCCAAGAAGGTCGAGGTGAAGGTGATCGCCGACCTGTTGCAGGTGGTGACCAACGACACGAAGATCACGACCGAGGTGGACTTCGCCGAATTCGACGAGAACACCGAGGTGATCCAGCAGGTCGACGTGGTCGAGGAGACCATCGAGGACGATCAGCCGTTCCTGATCGCCGAGACGATGCCTTCGTTCCAGGGCGGAGACCTCAATACCTTCCGTACGTGGGTTCAGCAGAACGTCAAGTTCCCGCAGATCGCCCTCGAAAACGGCATCCAGGGTCGTGTGGTTCTTTCGTTCGTGATCGAGAAGGACGGCCGTCTGACCAATATCCAGGTGTTGCAGACGCCCGACCGGTCGCTTTCCGAAGAGGCCATCCGCGTACTGAACAAGTCGCCGAAATGGAGCCCCGGCAAGCAGCGTAACCAGGTTGTACGTGTAAAGTACACCCTGCCCGTTGACTTCCGCGTGCAGAACTAAGCCGGGACGGTAGGGGATTCCGGCGGCAGCGACCCGGAATCCGACGATACATACGCTGCACTGGATTCGCGTACTAACCACCTAATTCTGATTGATATGGAGATTAAAAAATCATTCAAGGCAGATCTTAGGAATAAGAGAGGCCTTTTATTGGAGATCGGTTTGGTCGTGGCATTGTCCCTGGTCATTGTCGCATTTACCTATACGCCGGACGAGTACAGAATTCAGAAAGTCGCAGTGGATGTTATGCCCGTCGATGTCGATATTGTCCCGGTCACGACCGACGCGCCCAAACAGAAACCCCAGAAGGTTGAGGTAAAGGCCCTTTCCCAGTTGATCGAGGTCATTCCCAATCACCGGTTCGTGCAGACGGATCTCACATTCGAGGATTTCGATCCTGATGCGATTGTCGAAATAGTGCCGCCGGCCAAGGACGAGGATTTTGCGGACGACACGATTTTCATTACCGCCGAGACGATGCCATCGTTCCAGGACGGAGACCTCAATACGTTCCGGGCGTGGGTGATGCAGAATGTCAAGTTCCCGCAGGTTGCCCTTGAGAACCGGATTCAGGGTCGTGTCGTTCTTTCGTTCGTAATTGACAAGGACGGTCGCCTGACCAATATCGAGGTGTTGCAGTCGCCCGACCGGTCGCTTTCCGAAGAAGCCATCCGCGTGCTGAACAAGTCGCCGAAATGGAGCCCCGGCAAGCAGCGTAACCAGGCTGTGCGTGTCAAATACACGCTCCCGGTCGATTTCCGCGTACAGAACTGACCGGACGTATGTGGTTTGAGTTGAGAATGTTCTGCATGACAATTTAATAAATAGGGTATCCGCCGAAAGCAGGATACCCTTTTTGTAGCATAATGTTTGCTCCCCGCAGGGAGCACCTTCCCTGCCGCATGTTGCGGCACGATGTGACTGTTTAAAATTAAGTGTACGACTTTGACTGAGAATAAGAATATAACCCCGAACTCCGAGGCCGTTCCCGATTGCAGGGAGCGCGCCGTGATGGTCGCCGTTATCCGCGACAACCAGGATCCGCGGCAGGCCGAAGAGTTCCTCGACGAACTCGAATTCCTGGCCGAAACGGCCGATATCGTGAGTGTGAAACGCTTTACGCAGCGGCTGCCGCAGCCTTCGGCCCGCATATACGTCGGCCCGGGCAAGTTGGAAGAGATCGCCGGTTACTGCCGGGAGCAGCAGATCGACGTGGTGATTTTCGACGACGAGCTCTCCCCGTCGCAGACGCGCAATATCGAAAAGGCCATGCCCTGCCGCATCCTCGACCGTACGCGCCTGATCCTCGACATCTTCATGTCGCGGGCGCAGACGGCCTATGCCAAGACGCAGGTGCAGCTGGCCAACTACGAATATATGCTGCCCCGCCTTTCGGGCATGTGGACTCACCTCGAACGGCAGCGCGGCGGTACCGGTACCCGCGGCGGTGCCGGTGAGCGCGAGATCGAGACCGACCGCCGTATCATCCGCAACCGGATCTCCAAACTCAAGGAGGATCTGCAAAAAATCGACCGTCAGATGGCCGTGCAGCGCTCGAACCGCGGTTCGATGGTGCGTGTGGCGCTGGTAGGCTATACCAACGTGGGCAAGTCCACGTTGATGAACCTGATCTCCAAAAGCGAGGTGTTTGCCGAGAACAAACTCTTTGCGACACTCGACACGACGGTGCGTAAGGTGGTTTTCGACAACCTCCCGTTCCTGCTGTCCGATACCGTGGGATTCATCCGCAAACTTCCCACCGAGCTGATCGAGTCGTTCAAGTCGACGCTCGACGAGGTGCGCGAAGCCGACCTGCTGGTGCATGTGGTCGACATCTCGCATCCGCAGTTCGAAGAGCAGATCGACGTGGTGAAGCAGACCCTGCAGGAGATCGGCGCGGGCGACAAACCCGTTTACCTGGTCTTCAACAAGGTCGATGCCTATACCTATGTCAGGAAGGACGACGACGACCTCACGCCCGCCACGCGCGAGAACCTGTCGCTCGACGACCTGAAAAAGAGCTGGATCGCCCGGGCCAATACCCCCTGCATTTTCCTTTCGGCGCTTGCCAAGACCAACATCGAGAAATTCCGTTCGGATCTCTACGGGATGGTACGCGAGATCCATGCCGGGCGTTACCCCTTCAACAACTTCCTTTATTGACAACCAAACTTCTTACCTATGACCCTGCATATTTTGAGTAAACAGGACACTGTCCTCAACAAGTTCATCGCACAGATCCGCGATAAGTCGGTGCAGAAGGATTCGATGCGCTTCCGCCGTAACCTGGAGCGTATCGGGGAGATCACGGCCTATGAGATCTCGAAGGAGCTCGCCTATTCGCCCCGTATCGTCGAGACGCCTCTGGGCGAAGCGGAGGTCGGGCTGATCGACGACCAGGTCGTCGTGGCGACGATCCTGCGGGCCGGGCTGCCTTACCATCAGGGATTCCTGAACTATTTCGACGATGCCGAGAACGCCTTTGTCTCGGCCTACCGTAAAAGTACGAAAGACGGCAAGTTTACGGTCAAGGTCGAGTATATCTCGTGCGGCGACCTCGAAGGCAAGGTCTTGTTGCTGGTCGATCCGATGCTCGCCACGGGCTCTTCGCTCGTGCTGGCCTATAAGGCCTTGTGTGAGAAGGGTGGTACGCCCAAATATACGCACGTTGCGGCTGTGATTGCCAGCGAACAGGGGATCGACTACGTGCAGAAGAATATGCCGCGCAAAACCACCACGATCTGGGCGGCCGCCGTCGACGAGGAGTTGACTTCGCGCTGCTATATCGTCCCGGGTATCGGCGATGCCGGTGACCTGGCCTACGGCGAGAAGGTCTGAGCCCGGCACCTTGCGCCGGGAGCACCCGGCGCCGATGCTCGTCAGCCACTTTCCCGGTTTTGTCGGCCGGCGCGGCCGGAATTTCTTCCGAGGCGGGGATTTAGGGGCTGACCTGTCAACGTAGCCGCAGGCTGCGAATGACGCGGTCTGATTCGAAAATCCGGGGCGGAAATTTCCGGTACTTCGAAAGGTATGACCGCCAATTTAAGATGTGCGCATGGTAAAGAAGAAGATAGCTTTTGTTTTAGCGGTGTTCTGTGCGACCGTTCTGCTGATGGCCGTCCAGAAACCCGTTTTCCTGGCCTACTATGCGGCCGATGCCGCGCAGGCTTCCGTCGGCGAATGGCTGGGCGTCGTATGGCACGGGCTGACGCTCGACAGCACCGTCGCCGGGTATGTCACCGCACTGCCGCTGTTGCTGGCCCTTGTGTCGCTGTGGGTGCGGTTGCCCGGGAGAATATGGCGGCGGGTGCTGACAGGCTATTTCGTGTTGGTCGCAACCGTCACGGCGGTCATCTTCGCCGTCGATGTCGAGTTATACCAGCATTGGGGCTTCCGCCTCGATGCGACGATCCTGATTTACCTTACCGACCCTGAGGAGGCTATGGCGAGCGTCGATTTCTGGCTCGGGGTGCGCCAGACCCTGCTGGCCGTCGCCTACGCGGCGCTCATGGTCTGGGTCTACCGCCTCGTCTGCCGCCTGTTCGACGGGGAGCCGCTCCGCCGGCGTGCGGCGCTGCCGTGGAGCCTTGTCCTGCTGCTGCTCGCCGGGTGCGATTTCCTCGCCATCCGCGGCGGGCTGGGGGCTTCGGTCGCCAATGTGTCAAAGGCCTATTTCAGTGCGAACATGTTTCTGAACCATGCGGCGACCAACCCGGTCTTTTCGTTCCTCACGAGCCTCGGCGACCATACCGACTATGCCGCCGAATACCCCTTCTTCGACGAGGCCGGACGCGAGGAACGGTTTGCCCGCTTGCGCGGGAACGACCCTTCCGCCGCTGCTCCCGAGCGGGTGCTGACGACCTCGCGCCCCAATGTCGTGGTGGTTATTCTCGAAAGTTTCGCCCGTACGGTCATGGATGCCGATGTCGGCGGCCTGCCCGTCATGCCCAACATGCAGCGCCTGAAGGGCGAAGGCATCTGGTTCGAAAATTTCTTTGCCAACTCGTTCCGTACCGACCGGGGCGAGGTGGCTATCCTGAGCGGATTCCCTGCCCAGACCCGCATGTCGATCATGAAGCTCCCGGCCAAGAGCCGTAACCTGCCCTCGCTGGCTCGTTCGCTCTCCGGTGCAGGATATGCCACCAGCTTCTCCTATGGCGGCGATCTGAACTTCACCGACCAGGCGTCGTACATGTACGCTACGGGCTGGCAGCAGCTTACGTGGCAGAAAGACCTGCGCTTCGATACCCCGCCGGCCGACTGGGGCTATGACGACGCGGTGATGTGCGATTGGTTCGCCGACCGCGTGATCGCCCTGAGCGGGAAGGGCGAGCTGTTCCTGGCCGGCATGCTGACATTGAGCAGCCATCGCCCGTTCGACGTGCCGTTCTCGAAGTTCGATGACAAGGAACTCAACGCCTTCGCCTTTTCCGACGAGTGCGTCGGCCATATGGTCGACAAACTGAAGGCTTCGCCGGCATGGGACAACCTGCTTCTGGTGCTGGTCGCCGACCACGGCTATCCGTGGCCGCGGAGCCTCTCCTATAACGAGCCGCTGCGCCACCGTATCCCGATGATCTGGCTGGGCGGTGCCGTTGCTGCACCGCGTGTGGTCGATACCTACGCTTCGCAGATCGACATCTGCGCCACGATCCTCGGACAGCTGGGGATCGACCACTCGGATTTCGATTACAGCAAGGATATTTTCGCCCCGACCCCCCCCCGTAAATTCGCGTACTATACGTTCAACGACGGTTTCGGCGTGGTCGATGCCTCGGGGGAGGCCGTGTGGGACGCTACGAGCGGCAAGGCTGTCAGCGAGACGGCACCCGGCCTGCTGGACATCGGCCGCACGATGCTCCAGACGACCTATGTCGACATCGGAAACCGCTGATTCCGGGATAAATACCTGGATTTAGGTATTGCGTGGGGTGCGGTAATTCGTTATTTTTGCAGATATTGAGCATACTATGTATAGAATAGGACGATACAATTCCGACGACCGCATGTGCGACCTGGTTTGCGACCGCTACCCCGTGCTTCTTATCATGAGCCGCTTCGGTATCGCACTGGGTTTCGGCGACAAGACCATCGGCGAGGTCTGCCTCGACAGCGGGGTCGATACGGCGACTTTTCTGGCTGTGGTGAATATGCATGCCGACGACAAGGCCCCCGATCCGGAGACGATCTCCGTGGCCGCGCTTGTCAGCTACCTGCGCAACTCGCATAACTATTTCCTCGATTTCCGGCTTCCGGCCATCCGCCGCAAGCTGATCGAGGCGATCGATTGCAGCCATAACGACGTGGCTTTCGCCATCCTGCGGTTCTTCGACGAGTACGTCGCCGAAGTGCACAAGCACATGGACTATGAGGAACAGAAAGTTTTCCCCTATGTCGAAGGGCTGCTCCGGGGGGAGCATCCCGAAGGCTATTCGATCGACATATTCCGCCGGCACCACGACCAGGTCGAGGCGAAACTCGCCGAACTGAAGCGGATCATCATCCGTTATTACCCTTCGGGCAGTACCAACGAGCTGAACGGCGTGCTTTTTGACATCTTCACCTGCGAACGCGACCTTGCGTCGCACAACGATATCGAAGACCGTCTGTTCATCCCGGCGATCAAGCGGCTCGAAGAGCGGACGGGGAGCGGGGTGTCCGGCGCACAGCCCGGGGACATGCCTCCGAAGCAACCCGCTCCCAAGAAAGGAGGCCGTCGATGAAGGCGTTGAAACTCGCCGTCGCCGAGCCTTCGGCCATCCTGCGCTGTGGCATTATCGCCGTGTTGCGCCGCCTGCCGGCCCCCGACGTCGATATCCTCGAAATCGCCGATATTTCGCAGCTCACCGCGCAGTTGTCGCGCCATCGTCCCGACGTGCTGGTCGTCAACCCGGCTTCGCTGGGATTTTGTACGCCCCAGCAACTGAGGGTGCAAACCGGTTGCGAGGGCCTGCGCTGCATTGCGTTGCAAATGTCCGTGACGGACGCCGCGACGCTCAATGCCTATGACGACGTGCTTTCGGTCTACGACCCGGTCGAGACGCTGCGCGAAAAGATCATGCAACCGGTCGGCGATGCTCCCCGTGAAGAGCGCCAGGAACCGTTGAGCGCCCGCGAACGCGAGATCGTCGTCTGCATCGTCAAGGGCATGACCAACAAGCAGATCGCCGATGCACTCTGCATTTCGACCCATACGGTCATCACACATCGGCGCAACATCGTGGCCAAGTTGCAGATACACTCTCCGGCAGGGCTTACGATCTACGCCATCGTCAACAAACTGGTCGATCTCTCGGACATCCGGGATACGATCGCTGAAATATAACGGTTATGGCACACGAACACCATCATCACGACCATACGGTCACGTCGCTCAACAAAGCCTTTATCCTCGGCATTGCGCTCAACGTGGCATTCGTTGTCGTCGAATTCGCCGTCGGGCTCTATTACGGGTCGATGGGGCTGCTGTCCGATGCCGGGCACAACCTTTCCGACGTGGCGAGCCTGCTGCTGGCCATGCTGGCTTTCCGCCTTGCGCAGGCCCATGCTACGCCCCGGTATACATATGGTTATAAGAAGAGCACGGTGCTCATTTCGCTGCTCAACTCCGTGATCCTGCTCGTCGCCGTGGGGGTCATCGTTGCCGAGAGCGTGGGGCGGATGCTGCATCCGGCACCCGTCGAGGGCGGAGCCATTGCCTGGACGGCCGGCGTCGGGGTCGTAATCAACGGCTTTACGGCCTGGCTTTTCATGAAGGATAAGGACAAAGACCTGAACGTGAAAGGGGCTTATTTGCATATGGCCGCCGATGCGCTGGTGTCGGTGGGGGTGCTGGTGTCGGGTGTCGTGATCTCGTGGACGGGATGGACGATCGTAGACCCCGTCGTCGGGCTTGTCGTTGCCGCCGTGATCGTGGCATCGGTCTGGTCGCTGACGCGCGACAGCCTGCGTCTGTCGCTCGACGGCGTTCCCGTGGGTATCCGCATCGACGAGGTGGAAAAGACGATGGAGGCCGTGCCGGGTGTCAAGGCCGTGCACCACATCCATGTCTGGGCGATCAGCACTACCGAAAATGCCCTTACGGCGCATGTCGTGTTGGCAGAGCTGCCCCGTATGGAAACGGTCAAGAGACAGCTCAAAGCGGAGCTGGAAACGGCCGGGATCCATCATGTGACGCTCGAATTCGAATCTTCGGCCGAACATTGCTCCGGTACGTGCGACTGATAGTGCGACCGGCCGGGAGGGGCTGTGTGCCTGCCTTTTGCGGGTTCCTCCGGTTTTTCCGCCCTGCGGGGGCACGTATGCTGTCTGAAAAAACAATCCGACCCGGAAAGGTCGGATGTTTTTATTGTCCCGGGCAGCATTTGTGCCTTTCGGGCTTTGTCTACCTGCGGGTTCAGGGTACCGGGTCGTAACCGCTGCCTCCCCACGGATGGCACCGTGCGAGCCGCCGGAGCGTCAGCCACAGCCCCTTCAACGGCCCGTATTTACGCAGTGCTTCGAGGGCATATTGCGAGCAGGTCGGCGTGAAGCGGCACGACGGAGGCGTGAACGGGGAGATGCAGAGCTGGTAGAACTTCACCAACGCGATCAGCGGCAGGGCGCAGATGCGTTTAAAGGTGTTCCACGACTGTTTCCAGAATCCGGCGGACTGCATTTTGAATGGTTTTATAGGGCAGCACCTCTTTCGAGGAGTAGATCAGCGCCAGGTCGAGGTTCGCCGGGCTGCCGTTCTTCAACGTCTGTTTCTGCAACCGGTATGCCTCCTTGGTACGGCGCCGCAGCAAGTTGCGTTTGTTGGCCCGCTTGTGGAATTTCTTGGGCACGGAGAACAATACCTCGACCGAAGGTATCTCGTCGGCCTCGGCGAACCAGACGTACCGGAACGGGAAGATGAACCCGCTCTCCCCGCTCTCGAACATGCGGCGCACGGCACCGAGCGAACGGAGCCGTTCCGTGCGGGGAAGCGAGCAGTCGGGCATGGCTATTTTATTTGCGGGGTTCGGCAGTGCGGCGCGTGCGGCTCTTTTTGGCCAGTTTGTGCTGCTGGCTGCGGATGAACTCCTCTTTTTCCGTATCGGTAACCAACTCCACCGGTTCTATCTCCTCGCCTTTATGAACCTTCTGCAGATAGATGTCGATGGCTTTGGCCATCGACGGGGCCACCGGGGTCGGGGCGTTGGCTTGTACCGTGATGCCTGCCGCAAGGGCGGCGCGCAGCGTGCCTTCGCCGAATACCGCCACGGCGGGCAGGTTTTCGGTGCCGAACTTGTCGACAAGGGTCTTGACGTCCGAAGGCGAATAGAGCGCCAGCAGTCCGTAATCCGCAAGCTGTACGTCTTCGAGTTCCGAAGCCACCGTGCGTGCCAGGATGACGGGGTCTACCGCCAGCTTGAGCTTGGCAAGCGTCTCGGGCAGTTCGGGTTTGTGGGGCTCGCTCAGCGCCAGCAGGAATTTCTCGTCCTTATGTTTGATTATCAGTTCGATGAATGACGTGAACAATCCGTCGGCGAACGAAATCTTGCGTTTGCGGTAAACGATGTATTTTTGCAGGTAGAGTGCCACGGCTTCCGTCTGGCAGATGTATTTCATGGTTTCCGGCACGGTGATGCGGGCTTCCTCGCAGATATGGAAAAAGCTGTCTACCGTCGTGCGCGACGTGAAAATAACGGCCGTATGTGTCAGTATCTCGACCCGCTGGGCACGGAACTCCTTCAGGGATACGCCCACGACACGTATAAAAGGTTTATAGGCGATCTCTACGTTGTATTTCTCGGACAATTCGTAGAACGGGGACTTCTCTATAACTGCGGGCCTCGGCTGCGAAACCAATACTTTTTTAACTTTCAATGCTGACCTAAGTTTTACGTTGTTCTTCAATCACTGAATCACCTTGCCACGAGCAGCCATAACAGGCTGACCGGGAAGACTTCCACGATGCAAAGGTACAAAATCCAATGCAAAATCGAAACTTTTTTGGAAATAAACAGGTTCAGCACCTCCCTGAGGTATAAGATAGCCGTTACGATCAACTCGATGACAATGATGCAGAACCAGACGCCTCCGGTACCCCGGGGACAGAGGGCGAAGAGCAGGAGTACGGGTGACGTGACGATGACGGCAAGGGTGAAGTAGGTGCGTTTCAGCAGGATGACCTGCGAGATGAAGGGCTGCGAAAGCGTTACCGCCCCGGCCATCCTTACGGTTGCCAGCTGGAAGAGCACCACCCCCGCACAGGCAAGCGTCGCCAGCAGGCTCAGGGCCAGCACGGCTCCGTGCGGAAGGAGTTCGGTCAGGCGTCCCGGCATCAGGGAATCCCCGTATTTGACGACCATGACCCCCATGAAGAGCATGCCGATCGTCGTGGCGATATTCAGGAAGCGCGAAAACCCGCTGCCGCCGGGGTCTTCGGTCAGGCGTTCTCCCGTGGCCCTGTCGCGCGAAACACGTGTCAGCAGCAGGCGCACATCTTCCAGATTGCGGTAGAGGAGCATGGCATAGGTTGCGGCCAGCAACAGCACGAAACCCTGGAAAACGGGATTTTCGGTGAGCGACTCCGCCCGGGCGGAATATATCGGCTGCTGCGGAACCAGCACGGATGCCGTGCCGAAGACCTCCGCGGCCGGGACGTCGTGCCAGGGCGTTGCCGGCAGCTCCGGGAACGGGTCGCCGAAGGGGAAGAACGGAAATTCGCCGTCCGCAGCACTGTCTGCGGCGAGCGTGTCGCCTGCGGCCGTATTTTCCGTACTGTCCGTCGGGGACTGTGCTTGGAGAGTCCGTGCTGCGGGCAAGTCCCCCGGGGGTGTCGCGGGCATACCTGCATGGCGGTGCGGTACGGAATCCCCGGCCGGGGCCGCTGTCTGTGGCGTGGCGGAACCCCCGGTGCCGTGTACCGGCGCAACGCCGGATTCCTGCGTTCGGGGCAGCGGAACCGGCACGGTATGTCTCAGCGTGTCGGTCATTCCTCGAATATGCGTTTGAGCGTGATGCGGATCGTCGTGCCTTTGCCGATCTCCGATTCCGTCACGCCGATCTTACCCTGGTGGTAATCCTCCACGATGCGGCGCGAAAGCGAGAGCCCGAGCCCCCAGCCGCGGGTCTTGGTCGTGAATCCCGGTTCGAAGATACGCTTCCAGTTCCCCTTGGGGATGCCCTTGCCGGTATCCTTGACGTCGATCATCACGTTCTTGTCGTCCGACGAGATGCGCACGTCGATCGACCCGTGCCCCTGTAGGGCGTCGAGCGAGTTTTTCATCAGGTTCTCGACCACCCATTCGAACAGTGCGGCGTTGATGTTGGCCTGCACGGGGGCGATGGCCAGCCCGTTGTAGTCGAGCGTCACGTTGCGCGGGATGCGCTTACGGAAATACATGACCGACTCGCCCACTACTTCATTGATGTTGGCCGGGGTAAGGGGTGTTTCGGAGCCGATCTTCGAGAAGCGGTCGACGATCTTCATCAGGTGCGTGAGGTCTTTGTTCATCTCCTCCACGGCGCTCTGATCCACGTCCTGCGAGCGCAGGTATTCGATCCACCCGAGCAACGACGAGGTGGGGGTGCCCAGTTGGTGTGCCGTCTCCTTCGCCAGCCCGATCCACACCCGGTTCTGCTCGTCGTGTTTCGAAGACCGGAATGCGATGAACCCCAGCAGGATAAAGGCCGTTATGACCAATATCTGGACATAGGGGAAGTAGTAGAGCGATTTGAGCAGTGCCGATCGCCCGTAGAAGATGATGTGGTAGTGGTCGTTGGACCACCAGAAACGCACCGTGCGCGGGGTGTTCTCGGCCGTGAATTTGTCGATCTGCCTGCGCAGCCGGTCGGGGTGGTCGATGATTTTTTCGGGAACCAGGTGGAATTGGAGCACCTCCAGGTTCTCGTTGGTCATGATGAACGGGATGTTGTTGCCGTTCGACACGATGTCGGTGATGAGCGGGTCTTCCATCGAGCCTCCCATCACGTTGCGGTTCGCACGCTCCATCGCATGGGCCCACAGCGTCACGTCGTGCTGCTCCTTTTCCTTCAGGCGCTTGGCCATGTTGTTGGTGTAGAGCAGCGACACCATGCCGAGGGACACCCCCACGATGATGACCACCACGCGGTTGCGGAACGAGAATATGTCGCGGCGGATTTTCATGGCCTGTGTTTATTTACGCGGGGTGTCCTGCTCGGTGACGATCCGCGCGTACTCCTGCCTGTTGCCGAGTATTTCGATGGCTTTCAGCACGTCGCCGTCGTCGGGAAGCGAATGCTCGATGACGCCTTCCGAATAGCCGTGGCGCAGTACGATGTCGTTATTGATCGACTCGACGATCTCCTTGCGGTAGGTTTCAAGATTGGTCGCCGTGTCGTCCCGGAGCGTCGAGTCGATGGCTGCGATCTGCTGTTCCACCTCTTCGAAGCGATCCGTTTTGGCAGCCTCGCGCAGTTTCTTGAGTGCCCGCCGCGTATCCGACTCATAGGGAACCTCCTTGTCCTTCATGAACTCGGCGAACTCGGCGTAATCACCGTCCGTGATCGAGAACGTGCGGATGTCGATCTGTTGTCCCGGGTGCCGGCGCACGTATTCGTCCCCGAAATCCTCGATGAACCCCAGCGCATAGAGCGTCATGGCGAAGCGGCTGATGTACTCCGGTTCAGTGCGGATGTCGGGCATGATGCCGCCCCCGTCGTAGACCTTGCGTCCGGCGCGGGTCGTGTATTCCGAGATGAGCGAGTCGGGTACCGAACGGACGGTGCCCTCCTGCGAGTGGGAATAGTCGATGGCCTGTATGCAGCGTCCCGAAGGGATGTAGTATTTGGCGGTGGTGAGCTTCAGCATGGCGTTGTATCCCAGCGGGCGCGGGGTCTGCACGAGCCCTTTGCCGTAGCTGCGCTGGCCGATGATGACCGCGCGGTCGAGATCCTGCAACGCTCCCGTCACGATCTCCGATGCCGATGCCGAGTTGCCGTTGACGAGTACCGCCAGCGGCAAGTCCGGGAGTATCGGTTCCGATTCGGTGCGGTATACCCGGCGCGAATCTTCCGTGCGGCCTTTGGTACTCACCACTTCGGTGCCTTTCGGGACGAACATGCCCAGTATCTTCACGGCTTCCTGCATGATGCCGCCGCCGTTGCTGCGGTAATCGAGGATCAGCCCCTTCAGCTCGCCCTGCGAACGCAGCCGTTCGATGGCTGCCCGCATATCCTCGTAGCAACCTTCGGTGAAATCGCTGTGGCGGATGTACCCGATGCCTTCGCCCACCCATCCCGCGTAGGGTATGCCCGGAATGGCGATCCGTTCGCGTTGCAGGGTGACGGTCTCGGTGCCGCCCGTCAGGTGTTCGACGGTCACCCTGACCTTGCTACCCGGGTCTCCCTTGAGGCGCGAGCTGACCTGCTCGGTGGTGAAGCCCTTGGCATCTTTGCCGTCGATGGCGAGGATCTTGTCGCCGATCTTCAGCCCGGCACGGTCGGCGGGCGATCCCTTGTAGGGCTGGGCGATCGTTACCCAGTCGCCTTTCTTGCGGATGAGGGAGCCTACGCCGCCGTATTTGCCGGTGGTGAGCAGCTCGAAGTTGGACATCTGGTCTTCGGGGATGAACTCCGTGTAGGGGTCGAGGTCGCTGACCATACCTTCTGCGGCACCTTCCATCAGCTTGTCCGGGTCTACCGGGTCGACATAGCCGAGCGAAAGTTCGCGCATCATATTGACCGTGATCTCCATGTTGCGCCCCAGCCCGAAGTCGTTGCGGGCCGCAAAGGTCAAAAGGGCTGCCGCCGAGGCCGCAATGACGGCCGTGAGCAGGTATCTGTATCCTTTCCTAATCATGTTTACTCATTTGTATGTACGAATCCAGCCGGTATTCGACCCGGGCGACGCCGCGGCGTATGCCGTCGATCTGAATCCACTGTCCGTATTGTGAAACCTTTATTTCGTCCTCTCCCAGCAGCATCAGCTTGCGCAGCGGGCCGTCGGCGCGGAATGTCATCACCCCGTCTTCCTCTCCGCGCAGCGAAAAGCCTGCCGACTTGAAGGCGTTGACGATCTGTTCGCGGTTCTGCTCCACGTCGCCTTCGACCTTGCGCACCACGAACCCGAATCTGGGGTAGAGCGCCGCAAGCACCACGATCGCCGCGAACAGCGTCGCGTAACGGCTGGTGTGGAACATTACGTAGACCGTCTGGTCGAGCGTGAGTGCCGAAGTCCCCGTTGCGAGCATCAGGGCCAGGATGGCTACACAGATAACGCACAGGGCTACGAAATATTTTAACGAACGGATGAAGTATTTCATAACAGTGATTTTTGTTGGATTTGTATCGTTACAATGCCTTTGTCGGTCGTAGCCGCCGCCGGCGCCGTTTGCAATTTTGACCCCATCCCAAACCCCTTCCTTGGGAGGGGCTTGTTGCATGCGGTCGTTTTTCTGTTTATCATCTTCTCCCAATTTGCCCGATGCGGTCGGCAACCTCCTGCATCAGCCATTTGGGGGTCGACGTGGCGCCGCATATTCCGACCGACTCGGCACCCGGGAACCATGCCGGGTCGATCTCGGCGGCCTCCTCGACCGTATGTGTCCGGGCGTTCGCCCTGCGGCACACCTCCGAGAGCACCTTGCCGTTCGACGACTTGCGCCCGCAGACGAACACCACCACGTCGAAGCGGCGTGCGAATTCCGTCAGGTGTTGTTCGCGGTTCGATACCTGCCGGCAGATCGTGTCGTCGATCCGCACCCCGTCCGGGTGTGCCGCCCGGCGGCGCATCTCGGCACCCAGGGCCTCAAACAGGGCGATGCTCTGGGTCGTCTGCGACAGGAAATAGACCGGCCGCGTAAAGTCGATCAGGCCGAGGTCTTCTTCGCCTTCGATGACGATGGTCGGTGCCTGCACCTGTCCCGTGAGCCCCACGACTTCCGCGTGGCCCCGTTTGCCGAGGATCACGACCTGCCCTCTGACGGGGTGCATCTGTTCGTGCGCCTTCACCACGCGGTTCTGCAAACGGGCGACCACCGGGCAGGTGGCGTCGATCACCCCGATGCCGAGCTCTTTCGCGCGCGCGAAAGTCGTGGGCGGTTCCCCGTGGGCGCGGATGAACAGCCGCCTGCCGCCCAGTGCGGGCATGTCGGCGTGGGTTACGGTGCGCAGCCCCAGCCGTTCGAGGCGCTGCACTTCGATGCGGTTGTGGACGATGTCGCCCAGCGAATAGACCGTACTCCCCTCGGCGAGGGCTTTCTCGGCCTTCGAAATAGCCCGGACTACGCCGAAGCAGAAGCCCGATTTGTCGTCGATCTCTATTCGCAACCCTTTCACTGTGCCCTGTGCACGGCGATCCGTGCTCCTATCTGGTAACTTGTTCGAATTCCTTCATAAACCACGCCATCTGCTCCCCGACCGTCATGCAGCTGTTGTCGAGTACGATGGCGTCTTCGGCCTGCCTGAGCGGCGATATCGCACGCCCCATATCGGCCTTGTCGCGTTCGCGCACGTTGCGTTCGATCTCCTCGAGCGACACCTGGTCGCCCTTGGCGCGCAGCTCGTCATAGCGGCGGCAGGCGCGAACCCGCGGGTCGGCCGTCATAAAAATCTTCAGTTCGGCATCGGGAAAGACCACCGTGCCGATGTCACGGCCATCCATCACTACGCCGCGGCGGTGCCCCATCTCCTGCTGCATGGCCACCAGTTTCCTGCGTACGGGGGCGATGGCGCTCACGCGGCTCACGCAGTTGCTCACCTCGATCGTGCGGATCTTGCCTTCGACCAGGTCGCCGTTGACGTAGATGTCACTGGCACCGCGTTCGGGGTTGAAACGGAACGTGATGGCGATCTGGTCGAGCAGCCTGACGACTGCGTCCTCGTCGACGATGCCCGACCGGATCGCACCGTGTTCGAGCGCATAGAGCGTGACGGCGCGGTACATGGCACCGGTGTCGATGAAGATGTAACCCAGCTCGCGGGCGATGGCTTTGGCGAACGTACTCTTGCCGCACGACGAAAAGCCGTCGATGGCGATTATGATCTTGTGTTTGTTATCCGACATTGGGGAATATATCAAAGAATGTTGAAAGTATCGTGTAAATACCCAGTATCCCGATGATAAGGCCGGCGACATGGTTGATCGTCAGCATGTGGCGCGGGCGGAAGCGGCGGCGGAAAAGGTTGATGACGAAGGCCAGCATCGTCCACCAGGCCGCGGCGCCGCCGAAGAATCCGGCGATGATGAACATGGCGCGGAAGAAGCCTCCCACGCCTTCGTGCGTGATGTCGCCGCCCGAAATCTTGAATACCGCAAAGAAGGCGAGGATGTAGGGGATCACCATGATGAAATTGGCGATCGTCAGCCCGAAGATCGAGGCGAAGTCCTGCCACAGCGACGTCTTGCCCGCCCGGTTGCGGCGTATCTGCGGTACGGGGTTCTGGGCGAAGATGTAGACGCCGACGATTACCACGAAGATGCCGCCTATCACGCGCAGCAGGGTGTTGTACTGTTCGATCTGGGTCTGGAGCATCGAGTAAAAAAACAACGCCGCCATGGCCATGAAGGTGTCGGCACAGGCTACGCCCAGGCCGGAGACGATTCCCGAACGACGGCTTTTCGACAGGGTGCGCTGGATGCACAGCACGGCCACGGGGCCTACCGTGATCGATGCCGCCACGCCTACGCAGATGCCGCGGAACATAACGTCCAAGATTTCCAATCCCATTTTCTTCGGTTGCGGAGTTTCAGGCAACAAAGATACGAAAAACCTCGGACATCCGTCAAGGCCGCGTGAAAAAAGGGCGCGGCCGATTGTCGGAAATGGCCGATATGTTGATAAAATATCGAAAACTTTGGCCGCAGAGTTGTATATTGGCAGTCGAAAGTCGGTAAATTTGCAGAAACAACAAGCGGGCCTATGGCAGAAATGAAACAATTCGGGATCGACCTCGAACTCGACGATACGGTGGCCCAGGGCCACTATTCGAATCTGGCGATCATATCCCACTCCACCTCGGAATTCATTATCGATTTTGCCGCGGTGCTTCCTGGCGTGCAGAAAGCCCGTGTCAAGAGCCGCATTATCCTCACGCCCGAACACGCCAAACGGCTGTTGCGTTCGCTGCAGGAGAATATCGTGCGTTATGAAAGCAATGTGGGCAAGATCGAAATACCCACTCCTCCGCCGGTTCCCGAAGCGGGCCCCAAGATGGGTGAAGCTTAAAATCGCAACAGCCCGGCCGTTTTACGGCCGGGCTGTTGTAGGTAACCGGAAGTGCGAAAAAGAGTAAATATCTTGTTTCCAGGTATTTAATTTTATTTTCTGCATGTGCTCCGAGTAATAAAATTGTAAAATCGGGCAGGTTCCCGTCAGGGGCCGTATTACGATCAACGGTACGATGGCGCAGTTCAGCTGCAAACTCTCCGTTCGTTCTACTCTCTGGAATGCCAAAGCAAATAAAACTGCCGGCAAAAAAAAGCCTCGAAGCCCAGCGTCTCAATGAAAAGTTGGAGAACTTCCGAAACCTTCGATAGAAATCCTCCGCCGCGGATTTTTGTTTTCGCCAGAAAACAGCGAGTTGTACCTTTGTCCGACAAATTTGGGTTTGTCCGACAAAGGTTCTCGCTCTGCGAGGCCCGGGTCGCTCCCGAGTCGCGACCCTTTTTTAAGCCATATATGGATATGAACCGAAAACCGACAGACAAGACCGATAAGAAGCCCCGAACGCCGAGTTATAAATACTCTTTCCGGCTTAATGAAGAGTAGAACATCCGCTTTTGCGAGCTGCTCAGCAAAGCCGGATTGGAGCATAACCGAAGTCGTTTTATTGTTAAAAAATCTTCAGCGAAGAGTCCGTCGTTATCAGACGCGACCCGTCGAAGACGCAGTTCGTCGCCCGACTTAACGACTTTTATTTCCAGTTTCAGCGCATCGGCAATAACTATAACCAGATTGTAAAGGTCATCAATATGCACTTTTCCAACATTGCAATACCACATCAGATCGCCGCACTGGGACAGCGGACACGCGAGTTGAAAGTGTTGAGTATCGAGATCCTGAACCTTGCAAAACAAGCTGCGGAATGGTTGCGAATATAAGATCAGGAGCATCGCCTCCGAAATAGAGGGGCAATTGCGATGTATTCTCTCAGGATCTTCATTTTGTGCTTTATTATATTTTCATACTGTACTCCGTACCATATCCGAAGAGGATGTCCGCGAAACTGTCCATATTAAACTCAATAAATTACAAGAAACATCCGCTTCGAACAGACACAATACTCAGGATCAGGCATCATACCATATAAAACGAGGCTCCATGGAGCCTCGTTTTCGAATATCTTGCCATGCGGGTGTCAGGCCTGCGGCGCCTGGCTCTGCAAAAACTGTTGGTACTCTGCCCACATCTGCTCGATGCCTTTTTCGGGGCCGAACATCGCACGCATGGCCTTGTCGAAACTCCAGACATCCATATCGCGAACCGTAACGTGGAATTCACGCAGGGCGTCAGGATTCATGGTCGTCAGCCACTGCAGGAAAAATCCGGTCGTCTTATAGCCGTCGAGCCAATGCCCGCCCGGTTTGCGGAGCGCCGCAATGTCGAACAGCCCGGCCTCGGCGCGCACGGCGTCGGCAAGACCCTCGATGCAGGCCCAAAACTCCCTGTTGGTTGAATAGCTTCCAATCCCTTTCGGCTCGAACTGGTAGGCGTGCACCAGCTCGTGGAAAAGCACGCCGCGCGTTTCATAGTCGAGTTTGTAAAGCGACTCGCGCGCCGACTTCTCGATGTGCTGCGTACTGTACACGATCGCCGTTTCCGCAGGGTTGCCCGATTTGGCCGAAACCCCGGCATAATCCTTCAGCGTATAGTCAATTTTCCCCACCGTGTTCATCGTATCGGCAGCTGAGTAGAAAAGTATTTCGGCAACCTTGCGGGTGTGGTAGCGGACATACGCCCCGGGATCCTGTACCAGCGTGGCGTAAATCGCTGCACCCTCGGTCTGTGGGTCAAGCACCTCGAAATCCACCGCGGGATAGACGAAACCGCTCCACGCCTCCTCCCTGTCGCGCTCGTAGAAACGCACGTCGCCCACGGCGACCGTATCGGCCTCTTCGCGCGGCAGGAATTCGATTTTGTAGGCCGTATAGTTCGAGGGTTCGGCAATCCGCCCGGTAATCTCCTGGAAACGCGAGCAGAATACGCATCCCTCCCGGCGGTCGAGTTCGACCCATTTGCGGCCGTCGTGCGAGCCGCTCAACACCCATCCGGCCGGATCTGCGGCGGGCACTTCGCCCGAAGAGTATACGCGGTAACTCCGCATCGGAGTGTCGAAGCCGTCGAAGACGACCCGGCAGGGGCGGGACGCCGGCATCGCATAAGATGTCGAGGGGTCGTCGTCGCAAAGTTCCGCAACATTGCGGGGCGCCTCCTGCGAGCAGGAGAGCATCGTAAGCGCCGTAAGCGCAAAAATAAAGTGTTTCATAGTGTAAAGATACCTGTTTTTCGGTTGTTCATATTATCTGTCCGGCCCTGTGGCGACGGGAAGCGACGGCGGGACGGCTGCAGCCGACACGGCGCGCCGCTTGTCGGGCCGCGAACCCATCACATAATGCAGGTGTACGCCGTCACGGATGTCGTCGTACGTGATGTACGACTTGTCCCACACGCGGCCATCGACGTACATGCGGCGAATGTAGACGTTCTCTGGGCTCCAGTTCTCGGTCGTCACGCGAATGGACTTCCCGTTGGAGAGGCGCAGTTCGACGCCTTCGACCGTCGGCGAGCCGATGTTGTAGACATTGCTCGACGGCGCCGTCGGGTAGAAGCCCATCGTATTGAACAGGTACCACGCCGACATCTGGCCGCAGTCGTCGTTGCCGCTCAACGAGCCGGGCTCGTTGCCGTAGAAGGCGTCCGATATGCGGCGCACCCACTGCTGGCATTTCCACGGCTGCCCGAGGTAGTTGTACAGGTAGACGATGTTGTGGCAGGGCTCGTTGCCGTGCCAGTAGGCGCCGATACGCCCCTGTATATCGTGCGCACCCGGAATATCGTCGGGCAGTTCGGTCACGAAGAGCGAGTCGAGGCGCGTTTCGTACAGCCTGCGGCCCACGCGGTCGATATGTCCCGCGACGTCGTGCGGCACGTACCACGTATATTGCAGCGTGAATCCCTCCGTAATATCGCCCCAGCCGTGCACCGAGCCCGGCCCCTGATAGGCGACGGGCGTAAAGGGCGTGCGCCAGCGGCCCTGGCTGTCTCGGCCCCGCATGAACTTCGTTTCGGGGTCAATCAGGTTGCGGTACGAGAGCGAGCGGCGCAGGAAATAGTCGTAGTCCTCCTCCTTGCCGAGCGCGCGGGCTGCCTGCGCGATGCAATAGTCGTCGTAGGCGTATTCGAGGGTCTTGGAAACCGATTCGCGCTCCTTGTCGAACGGCACCCAGCCCAGTTTCGTATATTCGGGCAGGCAGTCGTAATTGGGATTGGTCGCCGTGCGTTTCATCGCTTCGAAAGCCCGCTCGTAGTCGAAGCCGGGAACCTGCTTGACAATCATGTCGGCCAGTACCGATACGGCATGGTACCCGATCATGCACCAGGTTTCGTTGCCGTAGAACGACCAGACGGGCAGCATCCGCTCGACGCTCTTGTCGTAGTGCGCCAGCATCGAGTTGGCCACGTCGGCACTCATGTCCGCCCGCACGAGGTTCATCAGCGGATGGAAGGCGCGGTAGGTGTCCCAGAACGAAAAGGTCGTATAGTTGGTAAATCCCTCGGCGCGCCCGATACTCTTGTCGTGCTCGCGGAAGCGGCCGTCCGCATCCTGGAAAAGGAACGGAGAGAGGAAACAGCGGTACGCCGAGGTGTAAAACGTCTCCTTAACCCGCTGCGGGCCCTCGACCGTGAACCGCGAAAGCTCCCGCTCCCACAGTTGCTCGCCGCGGCTGCGCACCTCGTCGAACGTAAGGCCGTCGATCTCGTGCAGGTTGCCCCGGGCGCCCGCCGGGTCGACCGACGAAATGGCGACGCGGACGGTCACCTGCTGCTCCTGCCGCGTGGCGAAACGCACCCAGAATTTCAGGTCTTCGCCCCACGCCTCGCAATCGCTGCGGAAACGTTTCGTGTCGTAGCACACCCGTTTGCCGCCCTCCATGATGCCGAAGTCGTCGAGCGGCTCGGAAAACTCGGCCACGAAATAAACATGGCGCTCGGCGCCCCAGCCCTGCACGAGTTTATAGCCCGTGATGGTGTGGTCATCCTCCTTGCGCAGGTTGGCCCACCGGCATTTCCACCACAGCGTATGCCGCATGTCGACAAGTATGAAGGCGTCGTCGGCCTCGGGATAGGTGAAGCGCAGGATGCCGCTGCGCTGCGCCGCCGTCATCTCGGCTTTCACGCCGTAGTCCGTGAGGTTCACGCCGTAATAGGCGGGCGAGCACCACTCCTCGTCGTGGCTGTACCGCGATCGGTAACCGGCGTCGGGGTCGTCATGTGTACCGGGTTCGAGCTTGATTTCCCCCACGCTCGGCATGAAGAGGAAGTCGCCCAGATCGGGAATACCCGTACCGCTCAAATGGTTGAGCGAGAATCCCATCAGCGTCTTGTGCGCGTATTTGTAGCCCGAGGCGGCATCGTAATAATCGTCGTCCGTATCGGGGCTGATCTGGATGCCGCCGAACGGCACCTGCGCCCCGGGATAGACGTTGCCGAAGCCGTCGGTGCCGACCAGCGGACGGACATAGCCGATGCGCGGGGCATCCTCGGCCGCAACCGCGAACGCCCACAGCAACGCAGCGCATGCGACAACAAGCTTTATCAGCGTAAATTTCATGTTTGCAGTCGTTTTACTGTTCGCAACTCAGGGAGTAGGGCCGTTCTTCGGCCGAAAAGCAGCGGCGCTTGTCGGGCGTGGAACGCATGTCGAATTCCAGCACGGCGCCCCCTTTCAGGTCGGCATAGGTGATATACGCCCGGGTGTAGGGTTTCCCGTTGAGTTTCACCCCATGCACATACCGGTTCTTAGAGCTGACGCCCGGCGCCTTAATTTCCAGGTAACGCCCCTCCCCGACCCTCACTTTCATATAAGGCAGGTAGGGCGCGCCCAGCACATACTGGTCGGTGCCCGGGCAGACGGGATAGAATCCCATCGCCGTGAAAATGTACCACGCCGACATCTGGCCGCAGTCGTCGTTGCCGCATAGGCCGTCGACCGTCGGACGGTACATGCGATCCATGATCTCACGCACCCAGTACTGCGTTTTCCACGGCTGCGAAGTCCACATGTAGAGGTAGGGCACATGGTGGCTCGGCTCGTTGCCGTGGACATACATGCCCAGCAGCCCCTCGCGCGTCACGTCCTCGGTCTGCGCGAAATACCTGTCGGGCAGGTACTCGGTAAAGAGGCTGTCCAGACGCGCCGTGAACTGACCTTCGCCGCCCATCAGGGCAATCAGCCCCGCCGGGTCGTGCGGCACGTACATCGAGTAGTTCCACGAGTTGCCCTCGATGAACCCCTGTCCGTGCGTATCGTAGCGGTTGAAGTCGGGTTTCCAGCTTCCGTCGCTCATTCGCGCCCGGGCAAACCCCGTCTCCGGATCGAAGACGTTGCGGTAATTCAACGCCCGGCGGCGGTAGGTATCGGCCTCATCGGACAGTCCCATGCGCTGGGCCGTCCGGTAGATCACCCAGTCGTCGTAGGCGTATTCCAGTGTCATCGACGAACCGGTGGACTTCACGTCGTAAGGGACGTAACCCAGTTGCTTGTAAATGCCCGTTCCGTCGTAATAGTTGCAGTTGGCGCTGCCGATCATCGCCTCAAGCGCCAACTTCCGGTCGACGTCGATTTCTTTGTCGAGGGCGTCGCCCACCACCGACACCGAATGGTAGCCTATCATGCACCAATTCTCGTTGCCCATGTGCGACCATACGGGCAGGATGCGGTGCACGCTCTGGCGGTAGTGTGCGAGCATCGAGTTCACGATGTCGCGGCTGCGGTCGCGGCAGATGAGGTTGAACAGCGGGTGCAATGCCCGGTAGGTGTCCCAGACCGAGAAAACGGTATAATTGGTGAAATCCCGGGTCTGGTGTATCTCGTGGTCGACACCGCGGTATTTACCGTCCGTATCCATATAGACCGACGGGTTTATCATCGTGTGGTAGAGCGATGTATAGAGCATACGCAGCGCCTCGTCGCTGCCTTGGGCTTCAATTACCGACATCTGCTCCTCCCACTTGCGGGCGGCGTCGGCTGCCGCCTGGTCGAACGTGCGCCCGCCAGCCTCGGCACACAGGTTGGCCAACGCCCCGCGCGTTCCCACGGCCGACAGCGCCACCTTGACCTCGAGCGGTGCGGAATCGTCGCCGAAATCGAAGTGCATCACGATGCCGCACCCGCCGATTTCGGGGAAGTTACGCTCCGTGTCGAACTTCCGCCAGCCTCCGCCGTAATCAAGCGGCCGGCGGTCGCGCGCGCCGTATTCGCGCACGGGCTTGGAGAAGCTCATGGCAAAATAGGTGTAGTTGGTGCGCGCCCATCCGCTGGTGATGCGGTAGCCCGTCACCAACGTGTCGTTCTCGACACGCACCTGCGCCCAGCGGGTCTTGCCCTCGTAGTTGTAGATGCCGTGGTCGAGGTCGAGAATCAGGTGCTGGTCTTCGCCCGCAGGATAGGTGTATTTGTGCAAGCCCACCCGCTCGGTGGCGGTCAACTGGGCCCGGATGCCGTAGTCGTCGAGCATCACCTCGTAATAACCCGCCGCTGCGCGTTCGCGCTCGTGCGAGAAGCGCGAGCGGTAGCCCGTTTCGGGGTGTTCGGCCGTGCCGCGCTCGGTGCGTATCTCCCCCACGGTCGGCATCAGCAGGATGTCGCCCAGGTCGGAGTGCCCCGTGCCGCTCAAATGTGTGTGCGAGAAGCCGACGATCGTCGGGTCGTCGTACTGGTATCCGGCGCAGTAGCGGTAGGCCTCGGGCTGGTACTTGCCGTCGATGTTGTGCGGCACCATCTCCGTGTCGGGGCTCAACTGCACGATGCCGTGCGGCACGCAGGCCCCGGGGAAAACGTGCCCCATGCTGCGGGTGCCTATCATCGGGTCGATGTAGTCCGTCGCCGGGCGTGTCTGCGCGGCGGCCGCAACGACCGGGCAGGCCGCAATCAGGGCAATCAGGTAATTCTTCATAACTGTCATTTCGGTTTGTTGTGCCGCAGGACGGGAGATGCCCCGGTCAAAGCCGGAACACCTCCGTCCGCAGCAGGCTATTAAGCCTCGCGTATTTTAATCCAGTAAGGATAGGAAGGATCGGGGCTCACCAGATAGAAATAGTGTTTGTTGCCGTCGTAGGAAACGCTTTCTGCCTTGTAGACGTGGAATCCCCGCTCGCCGAAGAGCAGCCGCTCGAGCGGTTTGACGAGTTTCTGCGACTCCTCGCTGCTCATCTCGTTGCCGTCGGCATCCACGAATGCGCCCGTCACGTCGCCTTTGGTGAAAATCATACGGTCGTCTTCGACTTTGTAGGCGCTGACGGCGATGGATACGGGATGATTTTCGAACCCGTTGCGGAACGACTTGATGTCGATGCGCTGTCCCTTGCCCACCGCGAAAACCTCGATGGCGCAAGGCCCGGCGGGCGTGCCGCCTCCCGGCTGCGTGTAGGGATAGAAGATATAGCGTTCCGTGCCCGTCATGCCCGGAATATCGTCCTCAGCCGTCGGCAGGCAGAGCCGCGAATAAGGAATGAATACCGGCGTGCCGCCCTCGTATTTGTTGACCGGATAGGTGAAGAAATACTCCAGCGGATGAGCCTCGCTCTGCAGCGGCGTGCGGATCGTGCAGGAAAGCCCGTCCACGTTCGGCGTGTAGGGGCCCGTCCACGTAAGGCCCTTGTAGGTGACGCTGCCCACGGTGAGCGGCTCCCGGAAGGTGATGACGCCCGCCTCGGTCGCATCGACGGCCACGGTCTTGTACTGCGCCTTGTTGCGCGCCATCTCACGGTAATTGCCGTCGGTGTAGACCGCCTCGGAATCCTCTATCCAAATCAGGTCGGCCGTACCTGCCTCTGCATCGAGGGAGTAATGCAGTTTGAAATTCTTGTTGTCGTTGTCGAAGAACGTACCGTAGGGTTTCATGCCCTGCGCCACGAGCTGCGGCAGGAAGTTCTCGCCGCCCGGCTCCTCGCCCCCGCCTTCGGAGTAGAGGCCGTCGCGCACCTTCACCCAGAGGTTGCCCGTCTTGGAAATCAGGTAAAAGCCTTTACCGCGCGAATCGCTCTCCTCGATTACGTACAGGCCGTCGGCATGGAAATAGAAATCGGTGAACGGTTTCAGGTCGGCGGCCGCCTGGCTGATGGGGTACGATGCAATCTCGGAACCGGTCGCAATCTTCAGGAAGTCGCCCTGCACGCTGGCGTAGAAGCGAATCCAGTCGGCGTCGCTGTCGAAGCGCGCGGTCTTGGGATCGGTCGTATAGTCGTTCACGAAGAGATAGTTGCCCGTCGTGCCGTCGCCCGCATAAACTTCCACGCGCAGCGGAATGTCGTCCGCATAGGGATAGAAGAGGATGCTGCGGAACTTGTCCGAAACCAGCGCCGACCAGAGCGTCGGGTGGGCCGTGCCGCACTCGAGCTTGCCACCGAGGTTATACTGCTTGGAAGCCTTGTCCACGAAACCGGGATGCGCCTCGGTTACGGCGGTGATTTTCGCGTCCGCCACGTTGAAGGCGAGGCTTTCGCCGGCAATCGTGTAGGTGAGCGAACTGTACCCCACACCGTTAATCGTGACGGCCGGCCACTGGATGCCGTACTGCGCGTCGGTCACCTCCAGCTCGAAGCCTGCCGACTCGTGTTTGGCGTCCTTGTTCGCAGCGTCGATCCAGGTGAACTCCATGCTGCGCGACTTCTTGTCGACGGCATAGCGGGCCAGGAACTTGTTCTCGCCGTCGCGCAGGACACCCTGCATGGCGTTTTTCTTCGACAGGGCCAGCCATACCAACTTCTCGCCCAGCTTGAGTACGTCTTCCGACGTGGCTTTGGTCAACACGACTGGCTTGCCCGACGAGGCGCCTACGCAGTTGATGGTTGTCTCGGTCGTCGACTCGACGATGAGTTGCCTTTCGCGGAACTCCGAATCGACGATTTCGTCGTTGAGCATCGTGGGCCCGTCGAACTTGATAATCACGCCGCCCTCCTTGAGCGCCGAAACGCTGAAAAGCGCCAGGTTTTTCTCGTTTTCCGAAACGGGCGAATCGGTCGCCACCGAACTGTCGGACAGGAAGTTGAACAGAATCGTATAGCTTTTTCCAGCAGCGGGGGCATATTCTGCCACCCAATTGTATTCCAGCGCGCTTTCGTAGGTCAGCGCCTCTTTCACGGCTATCGACTCGGCATTCTCGCCGGCCGAGGTGCCCTCCTCCTTGGTCTGGGACTCGAGTCCGTCGAGGGAAGCATCCTCACGGCATCCCGCAGCGAAGACGAGCAGCAAGGCCGCCAGAAATATCGTTATCTTTTTCATGGATGTCATTCAGATTTAGCGTTTTTGGTAATTGGTTTTATCGGCCTTGTAGAGCGCCCAAAGCGTCTGCTCATTGGCATCCTCGCCGAGTGCGTATTTGAGCGCCGCGTCCCAGCTCCACGGATTGATCGTGCGCATCGACGCGTTGATATTGCGGATGGCGTCCTTGTCCTGCGTCTGTGTCAGCCAGTAGCAGAAGAAGCCCGTCGTCTGGTAGCCCGACATCAGGCTGCCGTTGGTATTGCGGGTGGCATAGTCGTGGTAGCCCGCCACCGTGCGCACCGCGTCGGCCAGACCTTCGATTGCCGCCCACGACATGTTGCCCTGACTGTAAGCCGGAATGCCCTGCGGTTCGAGCTGGAAAGCGTGTACCATCTCGTGGAAAAGCACGCCGCGCGTTTCGAGGCTCAACTTGAGCAGCGACTCGTTGGCCGATTTCTGAATCCAGTCGGTCGAGTAATGGATGTTGATTTTGGGCGACGAGCCTCCCTTGTACGACACCTCGCCGGGCATCGGTTCGAGGAAATACTCGATGGTGTTCACCGGGAAACGCTCGTCCCGGTCGTTGAAGTAGAGGTAGGTGCAAATCTCCAGCGCATGCCACTTCAGGTAGGCGATCTTGTCCTGCACCAGCACGTCGTAGAGTTTGGAGCCCTTGTCCTCGGCCAGGTCGATGAACAGGATTTCGGGCGACTCGAAGTTCTTCCACGCGGCATACGGGTCTTCCGTGTGGAAAAGGATGTCCGAAAGAGTCAGCTTGTCGCCGCCGTTGGCCTTGAACACGAATTTATATTTGGCATAGTCGGCCGGCGCCGCCAGGTAATAGATATGTTTCTGGAAACGGGCGATGAACGCGACCTCCGAACGGCTGTCCACCTCGTTCCACGACGCGCCGTCGTCCGACCCGTAGACCTTCCACGACACGGGGTCGTACAGCGCTTCGACGCCGTTGTCGCCCTGCTCCACCACGCCCGACGATACGAGCGTGTAGGCCACGATCCGCCCGGCGCTGCAATCCACGACCGCCTCGACGCTGTTCTCCGCGCCGACTTCGGCCTCGAAGTAGGTCGTAAGGTCGTCGTCAAGGAGCGCTGCCGCGTCGGACGACGGTGTGGCGCCGATGCCGCCGATCTCCACGGTGCCGCCCGGGGCCGGCAGGAAATGCGGCTTTTCATCGGCACAGGAGCAGAGGAGCGCCCCCGCTAAAAGCATATATGTTATCTTTTTCATCATTTTCAGGTTTTAAAGTCCGTTAATATCCGTAATTCTGGTCGCTTTCCGAGATGCCCGAGTTGGCGTCGATTTCGGCCTGTGGAATCGGCAGCGTCAGGCGGTAGTCGTCGGCGGAAATCGTCTTGCCCTCGCGCGTCATGGTCACTTTCAGGCGGCGCGCGTCGAACAGGCGGTGCCCCTCCCATACCAGCTCGCAGCGGCGCTCCTTGATAATCTCGGCCAGCAGCCCCGGATAGGTCTGCGCCGTGTAGCCCTCGATACGTTCGGCGCGCAGTTCGTTGAGCAGGCGGTTGGCCTCAGCCAGGTCGGGGTTCTCACGCATCATCAGCGCCTCGATGGCAATGAGCTGCATCTCCTCGGCACGGAACATTTTCTCATCGAGACGGCCGATATCCGACGCGTCGCCGAACCACTTGGTGACCATCCACACGGGCGCCCCAGCGCGGTCACGGCCGTATTCGAAGAAAACCGGCCCGCGGACGTCTTTTTCGGAAAACTGGGCGCGCAGTTCGTTGCTCGGGCGGAAAACGCTCGAATAGTCGCGGCCCACGAAGAGCGTCCCGATCGTCGACGAGCCTGCGGGACGCGACAGTTTGAAAATCGTACCGGCGTTCGACTTGTCCAGCCAGAGGTTCTGCACCTCGCCAAGCTTGGCGATGCCTACGGCACGCAGGGCGTTGCTGGCATAGATGTAGGCGTGGGTGTACTTTTTGTGGTAGAGCGAAACCCGCGCACGGAGCGCATCGACCGCGGCCTGCGAAATGTATGCCGTCGAGTTGGTCGCCTTGTTGTCGGCCGCCAGGTCGGGAGCCGCTACCGTCAGCATGTCGTACGCGCGGGTGAGGTCGGTCATAATCTGCTCGTAGCATGCGCCGACTTTGTCGCGCGGGGGATTGCCCACCACGTGGTAATGGCTGACGTACGGGATGCCCAGCGCGTCGTCGTTCGAAAAATCGGAGAAGAAGCAGAGCAGCTCGAAATGCGCATAGGCGCGGAAGAAGTAAGCCGTGCCGAGCGACACTTGCAGCGAGGTTTCCTCCTCGGCGTTGAGCGGCTTCACTTTCGGGCCGTAGTTAAGCACGCGGTTGGCCTGATTGATGATACCGTAGTAATGCGCCCACAAGCCGCTGACGTCGCCCGACGTGGCGGTGTAGACCCAGCCGGCAAGGTCGGTTCCTGCGCCACCCGAATCGCCGCCCTGCACGCAGTCGTCGGCGATATATTCCGTAACGGCAAGTTTCGAGCGCAGGCTGGCCTTGCCGTAGATGCCGACCACGGCCTTATGGACGTTCTGCACGTTGCCGAACGCCTTGTCGGGGCCGACCATGTCCGTGGGATCGAGGTCGGTATAGTTACATGACGTGAACGCAAAAGCCGCCAGCAGCGCCACGATGCATATCGATTGTATTTTTTTCATTGTCTGGTTCATTTTAGGATTAGAAATTCATATCCACACCGAACGTGATGGTACGGGGCTTCGGATAGGACATGACGTCCTGCGCCCCGTTGACTTCGGGGTCGGCACCCGTATATCCCGTCCATGTCACGAGGTTCTCGCCCTGTGCATAGAGCGTCAGGTTGCGGATGAAGCGGGTCTTCCGCATCCAGCGGTCGGGCAGCGTCCACGACAGGCGCAGGGTCTTCAGGCGCAGGTAGGAGGCATCCTCGAGGAACTGCGAGGCCATCGGCGAGGGCTGAATGCCGTCGCGGAAAGCCGGCACGTCGGTCACATCGCCCTCTTTCATCCACATGCGGAGCATGCGCACGGGCTTGTTGCCGTTGAACTTATGGTTGTCCATATACCAGCGCTGGCAGTTCATCACCGTATAGTGGTAGGCATAGGTGAACTGTGCGTCGAGCTGCACGCCCTTGTAGCGCAGCCGGGTCGTGATGCCGCCGAAGACGGGCACTTCATACGTTCCCAGATGGTCGGCCATATACGCCTGGTTGATGTCGGTCGTGAGCTGTCCGTAGTTGTCGTAGAAGACGGGCATGCCGTTAGCGGGGCTGACGCCTGCGTAGTAAGGCATGATCCACGTACCGAGCGGGCGGCCCAGTTCATAGAGCGTGTTGCCGTTTTTGTAGCGCCCCTCCTTGTTCGACCAGGTACCCAGATCGGTAATCTCGCTCTTGTTGTAGGTGTAGTTGAACCCGAGATCCCACTGGAAGTTCTGCGTCTTGACGGGCGTGGTGTTGACGCCGAGCTCGACACCGCGGTTGACGATGGAGCCCGCATTGGCCAAAATCGAGCTGAAACCGCTGGTCGTCGAGATGTTCTTCGACATGTAGAGGTCTTTGGTCTTGATATTATAGAAGTCGAAGGTGACGTTCACGCGCGAATCCAGCACCGACACGTCCAGTCCGACATTGGTCTGGGCCGAGGTTTCCCAGCGCAGTTCGCTGTTGCCGAGCTGGCCGTGGCTGTAACCCGATTCGCCGTTGTAGGACGAGTTGTAGTAGCCGTCGAACGTTCCGAAGTCGCTCACGCCGTCCTGGTTACCCGTCGTACCGTAGCTGGCGCGCAATTTCAGCTGGTTGAGCCACTTCGCGTTGTCGAACCACGACTCCGACGAGATGAGCCAGCTGGCGCCGACCGACCAGAACGTGGCGCTAGCGTTGTCCTCGTAGAATTTCGACGAGGTGTCGTGGCGAAGCGAGGCCGAAAAGTTGTACTTGTTGGCGATCGAATAGCTGGCCTGCGCGAAGAACGACATGAGGTTGCTCATCGTGCGGCCGCCGCCGATCGAGGGCGGGAAAAGCGACGAACCCGACTTGTCGCCGATACCGGCCGGCGACTGCATCATGTCGGAATTCAGGTCGTAGCCCGTGAAGTTCGACGTGTACCATTTGCCCTGGAACATCTCCATGCCGGCTACGGCGTTGAGCGAGTGTCCGTTGGCGAAATCCTTGTTGACGTTGATGGTATTGGTCCATGTGTAGCGGAATAGCTCCGACGAGGTCTGGCCGTAGTAACCGTGGTTCTGCTGCGCATTGGGATGGTCGCGGTGCAGCGTCGACACGTTGCGGTTGTACATGAAATCCAGTCCGAAATTGGTCTTTACGGAGAGCCAGTCTGTGATGGAAGCTTTCGCATACACCGAAGCGACGGTTTTCAGGCGGCCCGTTTCGCGGTCGTAATATTTGGTGATGAGCGTCGGGTTGTCGACGTTGTACCAGTCGTCGGGCGACTCGTAGGGATAGGCCAGCAGCGTAGTAAACCACGGGTTGCCCCAGTTCTGGCGTCCGGCACCGGCTTCGGGGTCTGCGAAGTTGGTCTTGCTGTAACCGACCGTGGCCTTCAGTCCCAGGTCGAGCCACTTGGTCGCCTTGTGGTCGATATTGAAACGTGTCGAATAACGGTCGAGGCTCGACTTCTTGAGAATCCCCTGCTGCGTCAGGTAAGAGCCCGAGATGAAGAACCGGGTCTTGTCGCTGCCGCCCGAAACCGAAACGCTATGCTCCTGCAGGAAACCCGTCTGGGTCATCAGATCCATCCAGTCCGTGTCGGTGGCGCGGGCCTTGGCCAAACGCGCGAGGTCGGCCTCCGAGGCCGTGCCGTCCATTTCGCGCTTGAGGTACTGCATCATCGGATAGAAGTTGCTGTTGGGTTCCGACATCACGCACTGCAGCTGGTACTGGAGGTTCTGCTCGCTGTTCATCATATCGATGTAATCCACCAGGAACGAGAAACCGAATTGGTTGCGGTAGTTGATGTTCGTGCGTCCGCTCCGGCCGCTTTTGGTCGTGATGACAATTACGCCGTTGGCGCCGCGCGAACCGTAAATCGCCGTAGCCGAAGCGTCTTTCAGCACCTGGATGTCGGCGATGTCGTTGGAGTTGAGCGCCGCGAAATCGGCCGATTGCACCATCACGCCGTCCATAATATAAAGAGGAGTGTTGCTACCGTTGATCGATCCTGTACCGCGGATGCGGATCGACAGATCGTTGCTGCCCGGTTGTCCCGAACCGCTGGAGATCATCACACCGGGCGTCTGGCCTTGCAATCGGTTTTCGAGCGTCGGCGACGACTGAAATTCGAGCTTCTCGCCCTTCACTTGCGAAAGGGCTCCCGTGGTTTGGGCGCGGCGTACGGTGTTGTAACCTACGACCACGACCTCATCGAGCCGCTGGGTGTCCTCTTCGAGTCTGACTTCGATCGCCGTGCGCGAAGCGACGGCTACCTCCTGCGTACTGTAACCTACATACGATACGGAGAGAACGGCATCGTCCGGACAAGCGATAGTTGTAACGCCATTGACATCGGTCGAGGCGCCCGATACGGTTCCCTTGATCACGACACTCGCACCGATTACCGGCCCCGCCTGGTCAACGACAATCACCGTACGCGCGGCGGTCGTCTTCTGCTCCTGCGCCGACACGGTCAATCCCGGCAACAGGGAGAGCAGAACCATACAAACAGAGTAAAAGTGTAATTTCATTAATTTTTGGTTTAGGTTGATAAAATGGTTTCCGTAGAACAATAGTTTCGTAAATCATGCGGGAGCGGTAATTTTGGGCCCTGAAACGCCGCCCGCAGTTTTGAGAGAATAGACTATTTCAAAGTCATGGGAAGTCAGTTGGTTCGGTTTGAGGTTTATACAAATTTAGCAAACAGCCCCGGGGAAAGGGATGCATCGCGGACAAAAAAAGTATCCTGATTCGCACAAGGTAAATCACCACCTCTTTTATGCGAATCAGGATACTTTTCCGCTCCCGGTGCAAACTACTGCTTCGTACGGTATTCCTTGGGTTTGAGCCCGTATTTCTTCTGGAATTCGCGGTAGAAATAGGACTTGTTCGAAATCCCCACGCGGTACATGATCTCCTGAATGGTGAGGTGGGTGGTCGTCAGCAGGCGGGCCGCATACTCGAAACGGTACTCCTTGATGAATTCGCTCGGCGTGCGTCCCGAAATCTTCTTGAACTTCCGGTAGAAATTGCGGGCCGTCAGTCCGAGGCGTTCAGCAATCAGTTCCATGCGCAGGTTCTCGCTCTCGATATGCTCCTGTATGGTGTCCACGACGGTGTCCATGAAAAGTTTGTCGGTCTGATGCATCTTCTGTCCCTCGACGACCGTATAGACGCTCTCGGGCGTATTGTAATAATCCTTCAGCATCCGGCGGCTGGCTATCAGCCGTTCGACCGTGGCGCAGAGCACGGGCACGGAGAACGGTTTGGTCAGGTAGGCGTCAGCTCCCGACACCAGCCCTTCGACCTGCTCGCTCTCGGTAATCTTCGCCGAAACGACGACGACCGGGATACCGCGCAGGAATTTATCGCTGCGCACGGCATTCACCAACTCCAGTCCGCTCGCGCCCGCCATGACGATGTCGGTGATAATCAGGTCGGGCGTCATCTCGCCCAGGCGTGCGAGCGCCTCGGCCACATCGTGGCACGTGCTGACGCGGAACTGCCCGGAAAGCGCCGATTCGATCAGCCATACGATGTCCTTGTTGTCGTCCACGACCAGCACGAGGGGTTTTTCACCTCCGCGCGGCAGGGTCGGAGCGACACCGGCCGACTTCTGCACCGCCTCCGCACCGACATCCCCGTCCGCCACCTCCCGGTATGGCAAGCGCACCGTGAATTCGGCATACCGGCCGACCTCGCTATCCACCGAAATCTCCCCGCCGAGCGCCTGCACCAGCCCGCGGCAGATGAAGAGCCCCAGCCCGTTGCGCGACGTGGAGTCGGTGTACATATTGCGATCCATACTGTCCAGGATACGGTAACGGTCGAAGACATGTATCAACTGCTCGGGGGCTATTCCCCGCCCCGTGTTCCGGACTTTCAGCTCCAGCCCGTTCCCAGCTGCCGCCGCCGAAATGCGGATACATCCCCGCTGAGGCGTGTATTTCATCGCATTGGACATGAGGTTGAAGACCACTTTCTTCAGGAATGCGGCATCGGTGTTCCACGTCAGCTCCGGCGGTACCTCCAACAACAGTTCGATGCCGTTGCGCTCCGCAGCGTCGGCGAACGAGCGTACCTGCACGCAGAGCATCGCGGCGATATCGACGCTATGGATATGGACGCGGCCGAATCCCTCCTCCTCGATTTTCCGGAAATCCAGTATCTCCTGAATCAGGTCGTTCAGGCCTTTGACATTCTCGTGCATCACATCCGTATACTTGTGCAGCTGCGGATTCTCCGCGCTCAGTTGTGCGATACGCTCGTTCATGCCGTTGATAAGCGTCAGCGGCGTACAGAGTTCATGCGAAATGTTGACGAAGAAATTGAGCCGCGCCTCATAGAGCTTCTCGCGCTGTTCCTCCTCCAGCCGGGCTACGACACGCTGCTGCTGCCTGCGGTAATGCCTGCGCAGCAAGGCGGCAAACAGCCATACGAGCCCCACCGCGAGCAGGATATAGCACACGAGGGCTGCCGTCGTGCGGTACCACGGCGGCAGCACCGTCAGGGGCAGCGTGTAGACCTGCGTGGCACGATCCATGACGTTGCTCTTATAGCGCACGTGCAGCAGGTAACTGCCCGCGGGAATATTCATAAAGGCGACGCGGTTGTTTTTCTGTAATTCCACCCACTCGTCGGAATAGCCCTCCAGCATGTAGGAATACTCGTAGTTATCGCCATTCAGGTAGTCGACAGCCACGAAAGAGACGGCGAAGCCGGTCGTACGGGGCGCAATACGCACCGGGAGGGGGTCGTGTCCGTCGCCCGTATAATCCGACAGCGGCACGAGTGTTCCGTCCGGCAGTTCGAGATCCATGAAGCGCAGCCGGGGTTTGTAGTTAGAGGGTGGCTCGGCCGCGGGGTCTATCCACACCACGCCGTTCACGCCGCCGAAAAAAAGCCGGTCGGTATAGGGACATTTCCAGTAAGCGTCATCGCAGAACTCGATGACGCGCAAATCTGAGGAGGAGTAGTTGTGGAAAAAGTCATGGCCGGGGCTGTACTGCGCGAGGCCCTTGTTCGTGCTCAACCAGATGCAGCCGTGCGCATCCTCCAGCACGCCGTGTATCATGTCGTTGACGATGCCGTTGCGGCGGTTGAACTGCCGGATGTCACCCTCGGGCGTAAGCAGTATCAGCCCCGAACTGGCGCCGCAGTAGAGTCCCGACTCGCGGCTCTTGCACAGGCAGAGCAAATCGCCCAGGGCCCGGCTTTGCAGGTGGTGCATATCAACAAATACGTACTTCTTCGTCCGCATGTCGAAGCGTATCAGCCCGTAACCGCCGCGCATGCCCAGCAGCAGCGTCGAGTCGCTTTCGCGTATCAGGGCATAAAACTCATTGCAGTCGCGGCGCTCCAGCCGGAACCGGTAACGGCGCATCGCCGTCACGACGGGCCTGTCGCCCTTTCCGATTGTCAGTTCGACCAGCGCATCCGTATCGCAGGCGAGGTAGAGCGTCGAGTCGTTCACCTCGCACATCTGGTGGACGCCGCGTATCTCCGGCATTCCCGGCTGCAGGGGTAGCGTCCGCATCCGGTCGTCCCCGTATGAATAATAGGTAAGGCCCGGGCCCGAGGTTCCGAGCCATATGACATTCCGGGCCGGGCTGCTGCAAAAACTGAAAACTTCGTTGCTTGTAAGTCCCTTGCCGCGGTCGAAACGGGTCAGGTGGTCGACGGGAATATTCCCGCCGGCATAGCTTTCATAATCGCGGATGCGGATTACGCCGTCGCCCTTGGTGCCTATCCACAGGTTTCCCCTGTCGTCGGTATGGATGGCTCGCACGGGTTTGAGCACCTTTTGCGGCATGTCCTCCATGAGCAGCGTCGTGAACAGCTCCTCCTTGTCGCAGTACATATGAACCCCGTAGCCGTCGGTTCCGACCCAGAGGATATCCTGGTTGCAGTCGGCCCACAGGCAGAAAACGCGGTAGTCCGAGGCGATCAGCTCGCAGCGGCCTCCTTTCTCGGGAACACGGCCCAGGGCCCCGGCCAGGAAGCCCACATAAACCTCGTCCCCGAACGAACAGACCGTCGACACGGTAAAGCCCGTTTCGCCCAGCTGCGAAAGGTCGGATAGCAGCACCAGCGATTCGTCCTTGTACGTATACCGCCACAGCCCGCCCGAGGTGTCGACGAAATGGAGCCTGCCGCCATTGAAGAACGCCTTGCGCACCGGACGCGCGGAGAGCTGGCGCCCGGATACCCGCACGAGACTTTTCCCTTCGCCGTCGTTGAGCCGGTAACGCACCAACTCTCCGTCCCGCCCCAAGGTGCAGAACACCCGGGGTGCCTCCGACCAGACGGCGACAATCTCCGCAGCGCGGACGCCCGGAATATACACGTCCTCGAAAAAGGCGCGCCCTGGGCGGTAGCAGGTGATAAAATCCTCACCCGAGAAAAGCACGGTGTTTCCCTCGCTGTCCGAAGCGATATTCTCCACGTCGACGTACTGCATATAGCTTTCGACGACGCGTCGCTCGCGCAGGGAAAATTTATTGATCCCCAGCGAAGTGGCTGCCCATAGGTAGCCCTTTTCGGCCGGGGCTATCTCCAGCACGATATTGCTGCACAGCGAAAATTCGTTGTCCAGCTCCATGCGGAAAACAAAGGTGTTCTTGCCGTTGTAGAGGTGCAGTCCGTCGTAGGTTCCGATCCACATATTGGCATCCTCGTCCTGATACATCGCCAACACGGCGTTGTTCGCCAGCTGCACGTCCGCCTTGACCAGCGACCGCGCCGAAAGGCCCGCCGCCAGCACCAAAGCGGGTAGCAACAGTAACAACCGGCGGCAGGCCGGCAACCATGACGAATGCGGGAATCGGAAAAGCATGCATTAAAGATAATAAGTTTTAAGGAAAACAGGAAACGGACTATATTAAAAATTAAAATGAACAAAAAAGTAAAATAATACAAGGTTTGACCATTGTCGTGTTTTGAGATTCATTGTGGTGATAATCTTTCAGTTTTACTCCTTCTTGAACTTCAGATATAATCTATGAATTTTAATTTACTTTGATCGGAATAAGCTGAAAATAAATCGTTGCCTTCTCGTTATCTATTATCCCTATACAAAGATGTAATGACCTGAATAATCAAGTCATTACATCATTATAATCCCATGCCTTTACGGCCGGGCTGTTTTTATCCGTTATCTGGAAAGTTCTTTTTCGATAGCCGCGGCCATGCGTTCCAGTTCCTCCTGTGCCGCACCCAGCGACCCGAGGACGATGCGGCCGTTGCGGTCGATTACGAAGGAGCGCGGGACGCCCTGCTCCGCATAAAGACCGAATACCCGTTTGTCCGGATCCATTGCCGTCAGGTCGCGCAGATAAGCGTAATTATGCTGTTCGTCGCCTGCGAAAAACTTGTCGAGGCTCTCTTTCGAATCGGTATAGGCGACCGGCAGGAATACGAATTCGCTGTCTGCGTCAAACCGTTCGAGAATGATTTTCGGCAGGGCTTCCGGCGCCAGTTCCCGCAGGCAGGGGCCGCACCAGGTAGCCCAGAAGTTCAGCAGCACGACTTTGCCACGCAGAGCTGTAAGCGTGAGATCCCCTCCGGCATATTTCGCAGCTCGGAAATCGGCCGCCAGGTCGCCCTCCTTGAGCAGGGTGTGCTGTTCGTAGATTCCACGTACCAGCTGCATCGCTTTTTCATGCGGGGTCGCAGCGTTTTTTTCCTGTTGCCCGGTGGCCGGAGCCTGTTCCCCGCCTTCGGGTTTTAATTTTATACGCACTACGGGCAATCCGTTTTCCACCGAATTCGCCATGGATTCGATTGCGCCCGCGGGAAGTTTCAACAGCTCTTCACGGGTTGTTTCCCGTCCGTCGATGTAATATTTGCCGGTTTGCGCCTTGCCGGGGAGTACGGTTGTCAATGCGATCACGGCCGCCAGGAGCGGAAGGATTCGTTTCATGCGATTGGTTTTCTGCAAATATAACTAAAAAATCTTCACATAAAACTATTTTTTATAGTTTTATTCAGGATGGCAAAAGAAAGTCCGTCCGAGACACTCGGACGGACTTTATACGGGTTCTGAATATCGTATGTATCAGAGCGCTTCGGCGACGACATAGGTGCTGCCGCCGATGAAGACCATATCGTCCGCAGCGGCAAGTTCCCGGGCGTGTGCCACGGCGGCCGGCACTTCGGGGATGGTTTCCCCCCTGAGCCCGTAGATCGCAGCCTTGGCTGTCAGTTCGGCGGCGGGCAATGCCCTTTCGGTCTGTGCCTGCGTGAAGATGTAGTGCGCGTCGCGCGGCAGCAGGGGCAGGATGTGTGCCAGATCTTTGTCGCGGACGAACCCGATCACGCAGTAAAGCTCCTTGTGGGGCGTCGCTTTGAGCTGTTCGGCCACGTAGGCGATGCCGTGGGGATTGTGCCCCGTGTCGCAGACGACGAGCGGATTTTCACCCAGCTTCTGCCAGCGTCCCGCCAGCGAGGTGATGGCCGCCGCATCGCGCGTCCCTTCGAGGAAGGCACGGCGGGAGATCGTCAGCGGGGTTTCCTCGTGCAGGAAATCGACCGTCGCCGCGGCTGTCAGGATATTATGGCGTTGGTAATTGCCCGTAAGGTCGAGGTCTACCTCGAAATTGCGGTCGTCGCGCACGCGGTGCATGCAGAAGTGCTGCCGCCCTTCCCTGCAACCGCACTCTTGGCACGAGAATACCTTTTCGGCATAGATGACTTTCGATTTGTTGGCCGCAGCGACCTGCTCGAACACGTCGTTGTAGCGCAGGTCGCCCTCGCCGATCACGACCGGGATGCTCTTCTTGATGATCCCGGCTTTTTCGGCTGCGATCTTCTGGAGCGTGTCGCCCAGCAGCGCCGTATGCTCCAGCCCGATGTTGGTGATGACGCTTACGACCGGTACGATGATATTCGTGGCGTCCAGTCGCCCTCCGAGTCCCGTTTCGATCACCGCGACCTCGACGTCGCTCTGTGCGAAGTAGTCGAAAGCCAGTGCCGCGGTCATTTCGAAGAACGACAGTTCCAGCTCGACCATCTTGTCGTGGTGTTTGTCCACGAAGTTCACGACTTTCTGTTTGGGAATCATCTCGCCGTCGACGCGGATGCGTTCGCGGAAATCCTGCAGGTGGGGCGAGGTGAAAAGCCCCGTGCGGTAGCCGGCCTGCTGCAATACCGAGGCGATGATATGCGATACGGAACCTTTGCCGTTCGTGCCCGCCACGTGGATCGTGAAGAAATTGCGCTGGGGGTTGCCGATGTGGCGGCAGAATGCGGTGATGCGCTCCAATCCCGGCTTGTAGGCCGTTGCGCCTTTGGTTTCGAAGGCCGGCAGCGACTGGAAGAGGAATTCGAGGGTCTGGGTGTAATTCATATCGGGTTTCGGGTTTTATTTTACGAGGTGGTTCTTTTTCTTGGCCCGGTAGGCGATGTAGTAGAGCACACAGAGCAGCATCAGGTATTCGGAGATGCGTCCCAGGTAGTCGCCGTATCGGGTGTAGAAGGTAAGTTGGGAGTTGAGGGGTACGGCCGCTGTGAGCACGCCCCGTTTTTCCCAGCCGAGCGTCTGGCCTATGTCGCCGCGGGCCGATATGAAGCCCGACATGCCGGTGTTGGCCGACCGGGCGATGGCACGGCGGTGTTCGATGGCGCGCAGGCGCGAGATCGTGAAGAGGTGTTTGTAGCCGGGCGTGTCGCCCCACCAGCCGTCGTTAGAGATGATGGCCATGAACTGTGCCCCGCGGCGCACGAAATCGCCGAAGAAATCGCCGTAAAGTCCTTCGTAGCAGATTGCCGGGCCGGTTTTCACGCCCCGGTGTTCGAAGGCCGTGCCGTGCTGCCCCATGCCGATCTGTCCCACGACGCCGCCCAGGTCGATTACCAGGAATTGCAGGATGTCGAAAACGATCGTCGGGGTGTTTTCCACGCCGATCACCAGTTTGCCTTTGTGGTGCAGTTGCATGCGGCATGCGGAGTCGAGCCCTACCGCCGTGTTGAATACATCGTAGTAACCTTCGCCCAACCCGTCCCGGCGTGCCGTGCGGGGTTGTACCCCGGCGGCATAATAACGCAGGGTGTTGGCGCCCGTGACGAGCAGGGCCCCGGGGTGCGACCAGCGCAGGCTGTCGGCCAGCTCTTGCCAGAACATGCCCGGTTCGTCGGCCGGGCGGAATTCCGAAAGATCCGGTTCCCAGTAATGTCCCGGGACGGCAGTCTCGGGCAGCAGGATGAATTGCGCCCCGGCGGGCACTTGTGCCAAAAGGTCGGTGATGTTGTCTTGCTGCCAGTCGGCGCGGCCGTTGAATTTGTCGTAGCAGTCGACGTTGGGTTGGACGACGCTCACCTCGGCTATCCCCTCGTCGGGCTGCTCCCAGCTCCACCAGATGCCCAGCGACACGGCGGCCGGAAGGAGCAGGACGCCCGCGGCCGGGATCCACCGTCCGATGCTGCGGCGTGCCCGCAGCGCTTCGAAGAAGAGTATGTTACAGAGCAGCACCCACAGCGAACCGCCGAAGACACCCGTGTATTCGTACCATTGCACGAGCCATACGTCGTGCGAGAATCCGTTGCCCAGGATCAGCCACGGCCACGAGAATTCGCCGACCGTATACCAGTATTCCGTTGCGATCCACCCGGCAATGAGCAAGGTGTATGCCAGCGCCTTCGGCCCTTTCTTCGCGACGGTGTGGAACAACATGAAGGCGATCATGTTGAGCGTCGTCGAGGCGAGCGTCGCGGCCACGGGCCCCACCGGGGTGGCGTTCCATATCCACCAGACGGTCGAGATGTTCCACAGCGCGAAGGTCAGCGCCGCCCAGCCGAACATGCGCCACCACGAGCGGCGCGTCTGGTCGTACGATGCGCTGATCCACAGCAGCGGGATCATGGCGAAGGGCAGCGTGAGCCCTGTCATGCCGAGCCAGCCCGGGGAGAGCAGGACGACCGAGAGGATTACCGCCGCTAATCTACGAAACATGGTGTGTGATTTTTACGTCGGCAAAAGTAGTCAAATGAGCGCAGATTTCAAAATATTTCATACTTTTGTCTAAATAACTAAATAACCCGGATATAATGAAGAAATTTGCCTTTTTATTGTTCTCGGCGGCAGCCGTGCTGTGCTGGGGGTGCAGCACGCCGCCCGCGGAGGGTTACAGCATCGTCGACGGCGTGATCGTATTCGACGTCCCGGCCCGTGTCGAGGGCCAGCATTCCGTTTTGCGGCTGACGGTCGACCCGATCCCGGTCGTACGCGTGGGTTTCATTGGGCTGGGTATGCGCGGCCCGGGCGCCGTGGAACGCTTCGCCAACATCGACGGGGTCGAGATCGTGGCGCTCTGCGACCTCTACCCCGAGCGTGTCGACAAGTCGCAGGAGATCCTCGCCGGACATAACCTCCCGGCCGCCGCCCCGTACAGCGGGGAGGAGGGGTGGAAGGAACTTTGCCTGCGCGATGACATCGACTTGGTTTACATCTGCACCCCGTGGCAGCTGCACGTCCCGATGGCGGTTTATGCCATGGAGCACGGCAAGCATGTCGCCGTCGAAGTCCCAGCCGCCATGTCGCTCGACGAGTGCTGGCAACTGGTCGACACTGCCGAGAAGACACAGCGCCACTGCATGATGCTCGAGAACTGTGTCTACGACTTCTTCGAGCTGACGACGCTCAACATGGCTCAGCACGGGCTGTTCGGCGAGATACTCCACACCGAAGGCTCCTATATTCATAACCTCGAACCCTACTGGGATTATTACCAGGGCAACTGGCGCCTGGACTTCAACCAGTCGCACCGCGGCGACGTCTATGCCACGCACGGCCTCGGCCCGGCCTGCCAGCTGCTGGATATCCACCGCGGCGATAAGATGAACTACCTCGTGGCGATGGATACCAAGTCGGTCAACGGCCTGAAGCTCGCCAAGGAGAAGATGGGTGCCGAGACCTTCGCCAATGCCGACCAGACGCTGACGCTCATCAAGACCGAGCGGGGACGCACGATTCTGCTCGAACACAACGTCTATACGCCCCGTCCTTACAGCCGCATGTACCAGCTTACGGGCACCGAGGGCTTCGCCAATAAATACCCGGTCGAGGGCTATGCGTTCCGTCCCGAGCAAATCGCCGGCGAGGAGATTCCCGACCACGAGAATCTGAGCGAGCATTCGTTCATCCCCCAGGCGGCGAAGGCGGCGCTGATGGAGCGTTACAAGCATCCGATCGCCCGGGACATCGAGGAGAAGGCCCGCCGCGTGGGCGGCCACGGCGGCATGGATTTCATCATGGACTATCGCCTCGTTTACTGCCTGCAGCATGGTCTGCCGCTCGATCAGGACGTTTACGATGCTGCCGAATGGTCGTGCATCGGGTCGCTGACCGCGGCGTCACTCGAACACAACAGTATGCCGGTCGCCGTGCCCGATTTCACGCGTGGCGACTGGGACAAGGTGGGCGGGTTCCGTCATGCCATGGCACAGTAAAAACCGCTTATGACATACCGAAAAGCCGGACATTTCGTCCGGCTTTTTTCGTTTGTGGCAGCGCCTTTGCAGTCCGTGTCATAAACTTTAAAACGGTTTGTTATGGATCATCTGAAGGAAGCTCCGGATTATTTGCAGGACGACCACCTGTCGCGGGGAACCAAAGCTTATCTGAAAGTGTTGAACGGCGGCGCTCCCGTCGAATCGTTGCCGGTCGGGGAGGCCCGTCGCGTCCTGACCGATGTGCAGGCGGCCGTGCATGTCGATCTGTCGGGCATCGAGGAGTCCGAACGGACGGTCGAAAGCGAAGGGCATACGCTGCGCCTGAACTTCGTCCGCCCTTCGGGGGCGGGGCGCGTGCATCTCCCGGCGTTCGTGTTCATCCACGGCGGGGGCTGGGTGCTGGGCGACTATCCCACCCACAGGCGGTTGGTGCGCGACCTTGTCGTGGAGTCGGGTTGTGCGGCGGTATTCGTCAACTATACGCCTTCGCCCGAGGCGCATTTTCCGAAGGCTGTCGAGGAGGTCTATGCCGCAGTGAAATGGGTGGCCGAAAACGGCCGGGAGATCGGGGTCGACGGCAGCCGGCTGGCGCTGGCGGGCAACAGCGTCGGCGGTAACATGTCGCTGGCTGCGGCGCTTGTCGCCGAAGATCACGGCGGGCCGCAACTGCGTGCGCTCGTGCTGATGTGGCCCGTGACCGATGCGGGGTACGACTGGGAATCCTATGTGAAATACGGCCGCCAGCGGTTCCTGACCGCGCCGTTGATGAAATGGATGTTCGGCAAGTACGTTTCAGACCCGGCTCAGCGCGGCAACGACCTCATGTCACCCGTGCGGGCCTCTGCGGAACGGCTGCGGGGATTGCCTCCGACGCTGATCGCCGTTGCCGAGAACGACATCCTGCGCGACGAGGGCGAGGCGATGGGGCGTCGTCTGGACGAGGCGGGCGTCGAGGTGACGACCGTGCGCTTCAACGGTGTGGTACACGATTGGGGGATGCTCAACGGGTTCGCCGCGTTGCATCCGACGCGCACGCTTATACGGCTGGCAGGCTCCGTATTGCGGGACTACCTGAAAAAATAGGGTGCGGGCCGCACCGGAGATTGTGCCGCGCTGCACTCAAACAGGCGGGTGGTGCTCAACAGGCTGACGGTGTTCCAAGAAGGGCGGGCCGGGCCGATGTCCGGGGCGGGTCAGTGCCGGACGCTCCCCCGTGAGAGGATATCCTCGAAATAGGCGATGGTCTTTACCAGTCCGTCGCGCAGCTGGATCGTGGGTTCCCAGTCGTTGAGCATCTTGCGGGCCAGCGAGATGTCGGGTTTGCGCTGCTGCGGGTCGTCCGACGGCAGGGGCATGTGTACGATCTTCGACTTCGACCCCGTGAGTTCCAGGACGATGACTGCCAGTTCGTTGATGGTGAATTCATTGGGGTTGCCTATGTTGACCGGGCCCGTGAAATCGTCGGGCGTATCGTCCATCAGGCGGATCATCCCTTCGACCAGGTCGTCGATATACTGGAACGAGCGGGTTTGTTCACCGTCGCCGTAGATTGTGATCGGTTCGTTGCGCAATGCCTGGACGATGAAATTCGAGACTACGCGGCCGTCGTTGATGTCCATCTTGGGGCCATAGGTATTGAAAATACGGACGATTTTCACCGGGATGCCGTGTTCGCGGTAGTAGCTCATGAAGAGCGATTCGGCGCAGCGTTTGCCTTCGTCGTAGCACGAACGCAGGCCCAGCGGGTTCACATGTCCCCAGTAATCCTCGGTCTGCGGATGTACCAGCGGGTCGCCGTATACTTCCGAGGTCGAAGCCTGCAAGACCTTGGCGCGGTTGTAACGCGCCATGCCGAGCATGTTCATCGCACCGATGACCGAAGTCTGCGTCGTCTTGACCGGGTCGTGCTGGTAGTAGATCGGCGAAGCCGGGCAGGCGAGGTTGTAGATCTCCTCGACCTCTGCCATGTAGGGGTAGATTATATCGTGCCTTATGACTTCGAAATTGGGGTGTTTCAGCAGGTGCCGGATGTTGCTTTTGTGACCGGTAAAATAGTTGTCGATGCAGATAACGTCGTTCCCTTCACCAAGCAGCCTTTCGCATAGGTGCGAACCGATGAATCCGGCACCGCCGGAGATTAAAACCCTCTTCATTCCAATTTGCGTCTTTTTTGATCGTCAAATATACTAAATATATTTTGAAAAGCATATCTTTGTATGTTCAAATCGCTTAAATAGTGAACAAAATGGGTCGTAAAGCCGTTTCTTATCTTTTATACAGTATTTCAGTCGTTTTCACCGGACTGCTTTTGGCCGCCGCAGTTCTGTGCCGGTATGCTTCGTCCGTTTCCCCCGGGGAGGGCGGGTTCTGGTCGACATTCGCATTGCTGATGCCGGTCGTGCTGCTGGCCAACGTGGTTGCGCTGGTCTGGTGGACAGTTCGCCGCAAATGGGTCGTCCTGCTGATGCCGCTGGCTGCGCTGGCTCTCAATTTGGGGTATATCTCGGCCATGGTGCAGCTTCCCGATTTCAAGGATGCGGGCGATCCGCACGATATCCGCATCGCCACACTCAACGTAAACGGATTTCGCCGCCTGGCCTCCATGCCCGCTACGGCCGGGGCCGTAGCCGCCATGATGGATCGCGAACGGGTCGATGTGCTCTGCCTGCAGGAGTTCGTGGACAGCAGGGAGTTTCCGGCCGACAGCATCGGTAAGGTTTTCGCCCGGCGGATGCCCTATTTCATCTACGAAGGGGGCATCGCCCTGGCAAGCCGTTATCCCATCCTCGATCATAAATACGTCCGGTTTCCCGATACGAGCAACGACTACCTGCATGCCGACCTGCTCGTTGGCGAAGATACGGTGCGGGTCTTCTCGGTGCACCTCCAGACTTCGGGGATCGACCAGTTGAGGCATCGGTTTCGAAAAGACTACAACCGCGACGCACCCGTCGATAAAATGCTGGGCGAACTGGAGCACAACAGTAAGATCCGTGCCGAACAGGTGGGCGAAATCCGTGCCGAAATGGATGCTTCGCCCTATCCGGTGATCCTTGCGGGCGACTTCAACGATACGCCTTCGTCCTATACCTACCGTACGATGAAGGGGGACATGACCGACGGTTTCCGTGACAGCGGGAGCGGTTACGGCGGTACTTTCCGCTATCTGGGAGGGGTACTGCGCATCGACTACATCTTTTACGACGACGCTTTCGAGGGCATCCGTTATTACATGCCTCCGGAAGACGTCAGCGACCACAAGGCCGTGGTCGCTGAACTGCGGTTCAGGTAGCGGACGCAATCGTCACGCTGCCGTCATGTCTTTTTCCCGGGATCAGCGGGCCTCCTGTGCCTCGGCCACGCCGCACTTTTTCATCTCGTTGCGGCCATGGAATATCGGGTAGTACATCAGTTCGGCACGCGCCGGGTTGAGGCGGTAGGAGCCCGTATAGCGGGGCAGGAGCCTGACGGTGAAGGTATGCGTCCCCTTGCGGAGCTTGTTGCAGAAGACGGCGACCTTCTCCTTGTAGTATTCCCGGTGCGCCTCTTTCCAGAAATCGCCTTTCTCTTTCGAGTCGTAGGAACAGCCTGCGGGGATCGGGATCTCGACCATGACGTATTCGGCGTCGGAATCGGCCGTTACGGTTGCCACCAGTTCGACGCGCTCCCCGGCATGGAGTGTTGTCACGGGCTTGCCGTCCTTGCGGAACCGGGTCGAAACCGAGAAGCCTTCGGCCGCAGGCTCCGGTTTGTCGTTCCAGGCTTGTTGGTAGGCTGTGAAGAATACGGGCATGGAACCCTCTTTGCGGACGGTTATCTCCTTTCCGGGCTCGTATGTCCGGGTAAGCGGGAATTTGCCGAACCGTTGTCCGTCGATCGTCAGGCTCGCTTCGCGGAATGTGCCGCCGTCCTTCTCCAGCATGTCGGGCATGATGGTTTCCACGATCCGCGACGATTCGTAGGTGTTGCGCCACGAACCGCTTTTGCGCTGTTCGAAGAAGTAGTTGCGGATCTTTTCCAACTCGGCCTTGCGGTTGCCCGCGGCGCGCAGGATGCGGTATGCCGTGAGCGTGTTCTCGACGTCGCTCATGTCCGGCTGCGCGAACCTGCGGGGCGTCGGTTCCCGCGGTGTTTTGTCGCGCCAGTACAACGATCCCATCATGGTTCGGGAGGCAAGAGCCAGCAGCGAATCCGCGGCGGGCATCCCATCAAGGGCGAACTGTTGCAGCATTTCCGCCGTCCGGAGCCGGTTGCCGAGCGTCGCGTCGGGGATCGACGCGATGAAAGCGCAGTAGCGCGGGTAGTCGATCCTGGCGTCCAGCTTGCGGAGAAGCCCCACCAGCGAGAGCAGTTCGTTTTTCCGCATTCCCGTCGAGTCGGATGCCGCCGCCGGCATACGGCGGTTCAGGCCGGCCAGCAGCGCGTCCGTCAGTGCCTGCCGGTCGAGGCCGGTTTTATACCCCTCCGTTTCGGCGTCGAGAAGTGCCTCCACGACCTGCTGCGATATCCATAGCTCGGTCTGTTCCCGGTTCCACCACCCCCATAACTTGCCGTCGTTCTGGTTGGCCGTCAGTTTGCGGAGCAGGTTTGTGACCTTGTCGTCGTCCTTGAATTTCCGTCCGAACAGGGTGTATATCCGTTTTTTCGAGAGCAGCGCCTTGACCTTCGAAGCCATCTGCTCGTTGCAGAGGTGGGGGTAGAGGTCGATGTTTTCGATTTCGTCGAGGAATGCCTGCATGGCCGATGCCTCGGCGTGGATCGTCACGGTGCCCAGCGCCGGGTCGGGCGTGAACCGCAGGGCCGCGGTGTCGTTGAGGACGGCGAACTCCCCGTGGGTTTCCAGGATTCCGGCCTTGTAGATCGGGATCGCACGCCGCTCCCCGTCGAAATAGCCTCCGGGCGTCGTCAGCGAGTAGACGATCCGGATGCTGTCGGCATCCCCTGCGACGGCGGGTATTGCGTCCGTATGCGAGGTGGCGATGCGGATTTGCTTCTCGGCCGTCCGTCCGTCGGTTTCGATCGTGCGGCGTACGGACAAGGTGTCGCCGGTGTGGTTGGTCAGCCGTCCGGCAGCATTGAGGCTGTCGCCCGCGATGGCGAAGCGGGGGACGGAGAGCTGGGCGTCGAGCGGCTTGTACGATTTTATGCGCAGATGCTTCCTGTCCGCCTGCCTGCGGCCGCCGACGGCGATGAAGTTGGCGTCCCAGCTGGTGATGTTGTCCGGATAGGTCACTTCGAAATCCAGCCGCCCCTCTTTGTCGGTCGTCAGGCGGGGTTTCCAAAATGCGTCGTCGCGGAAGTCGGTGCGCAGCGTGTTCGGCATGCCGGCCTCGAACGGGAACCCGTCGGTCTCCCCGGTGCTCCGGCCGGAGGTTTCGATGAAGATGATCCCGTTTGCGGCCCGTGCCCCGTAAATGGCGGTGTTCGCATCCTTTACGATATTCATCGACAGGATGCTTTCCTGGTCGAAGTCCGACAATGCCCCGTCGTAAGGTACCCCGTTCACGATGATCATCGGGGCCTGTCCTGCGATTGTGCCCATTCCCTGCACCTGTATCCCGGCGGCCATGCCCGCGAGCGTGCTGGGGAGCGTTTCCGTCTGCTCGTCGAATTCCGCGAATGCCACTTCCGTTGTGACCGTTGCGGAATTGGCCCTGCTTCCCACCACGGCCCTCTTTCCGGACTTCCCGTAAGCTACGACCACGATTTCGTCCAGCGCATTGTAATCTTCCTCAAGGACGATGTTATAGTCGTAGCCGGAGATCAGTTTGGTGGCGAAATTCCGGTAGCCGATATAACTGACGACGAGCGTTTCCCGTCCCGTGTCCGAGAGGGTGAATTTCCCGGCCGTATCCGTGACAGTCCCGGTGTCGGTTCCGTCGATCTGCACCGATGCCCCGGCAATGGGTTCTCCATCCGGGTCGCGCACGGTGCCTGTGACAACCTTGCCCGTCAGGTTGGCTTCGCTGATGCGCCCCGGGTTTCGCAACGGGTTGTCCCGCTCCGCCTCCGCGGGCTTGTAGTCGGCCAGCGGTGCCGCGGGGCGCGATACGCGCAACATCCTTTCCAGTTTCCCGAACAGCGCGCGGCTGCGGTCGTCGGCCGGTTCCTTTACGAGCGAATCCATCCGCAGGTAGTTGATGCCGCCCTTTCGCAGCCTTATCGTGGCCGAACAGCGGGTCGTATCCCTGAAGATGAGGTCTACCCGGAGGTTCCCCTCCGGCAGCCTATCGATTTCGGTCGTCGTGCCGTAGTAGAGCCTGCTGGCGGGGTACTTGCCCGTCGATTGCAGGAGCACCATGATCGGCTGTGCCCTTGTGCCGTCCGCCAGTTTGCCTGGGGCGAGTTGCAGGCGGCAGCTGTCCATGAGCGAGATCGGCGGGACGGCCGAGATCAGCCCCGATTCGTTTTCGACCATGTCGGCGAGCCTCCGCCTGAATATGCCGCGGATCGATTCGGCCGTAAGCGCGTCCTGCCCGAAGCAGACCGCCTGCGTGAACGGTTCGAGCTGCCTCTGGATCGGGTTCTGCTCCCAGCTCTGCTGTTTCAGGTAGTTGTTCCGAATGTCGTAACGGTAGCCGCCCTCGATCTCGAAACTGTTGACAGCAAGTGTGTCCGAATAGAGCGTACCGACCTGTATGCCCCCGGTGGTGAATCCCCGGTAGGGGAACGGCCCGGCCAGGATCGCCGCTTCGGCCTGCGGCCTGTACCGGCGGTAGCGGCGGGCCTGCTTCAGCGTGCCGTTGAGGTAGTAGCAGACCCCGCCGGCGTTGATAATGCCCGGCAGTTCGGTTTCAACGGAGTAGGAGGATTGCCTGTCCGGCTGTCCCGTGAGCAGGGTCGCTTTCCCGAAGGTGTTGTCGACCGTAATTATGTGCCGCGTCAGCAGCGCCGTCTCGCGCTGCGTGAGCATGCCTTTCTCTTTCCGGTCGTATTCCCGGACGGAGATCCGCACGGGACGGTTGTCCCCGGGGGCCTCCCCGGGTCGCACTGCGGATTGTCCGCCGTCTACCGAAACGATGGTCTTCAGCCCCTCGCCCGCATAGACGTTCTCGACGGTCACCTCCCTGTCGTAGGTGCGCAGCCGCAGCGTGTGCAGCCCCGGCCATATCGGGAAGCTGTACGGCGTCAGTTGCTGCGCCTGTTTGAAATAGTGGGGCTGTTCGTCGATCCACAGAACATGGATGCCCTGCACCTCCCCGTCGACGACCACATAGGGGGATAGCTGGGTGAGTCTTCCGGGGGCCTCTTCGGCATAGGCGTAGAACGGTTCCGGGTAGAGGAATTTGTAGTATTCGATCGAATCCAGTCCCATGCGCTGCCGCCACAGCGGCCAGTCCATCCCGGTGCGGATGTTGAAGAGGAACTCCTCGTCGGCCTCGTAGTTCTTCGGGGTGATGGCCTTTCCCGACGCCGACTTCCCGTATATCGCCACTGCCGGCGGCAGGGCTTCGAATTTCGAGGTGAACGCATAGGCCGTCACGTCGGCATTTTTCACCGGGCGTCCCTTGCGGTCTTTGACTGCCACTTCGACCTTTGCGCTCTGTCCGGGATAGACGGTCGCCGCCGTCGTTACCTCCATCGAGATGTTTTTCTCCGTGAAGGGCAGTTCGCCGCGTATCGTCCGGGCATTCTCGCCCTGCAGGTAGGCTATCTGCATCGAATAGCCCTTGCGGCCGTTGTCCTTGCGCGCGAAGTCGAGTTCGGTGGCATACCCTTTGGCAATCGTCTTGTTCCCCATGCAGATCGTGTACCAGAACGGGAATTTCGCGGGGTTGTCCACCACCAGCCGGACGGTGCCGTCCCGGCGGAAGAAGCGGTGCCCGATCAGTTCGCCCGGCAGCTTTCCGACCTCGATGTCCTCCGATGCCGTGGCGCTCTGCACCTCGTATTCGCTGACGATCCACGACAGCGGCACACTGCAGGGCAATGTGACCGAATCCTGCCATACGATCCCGTATTCCGGGTTGTAGGCGGTTACCAGGGCACGGCTTTCGACGCTTTTGCCGTCGTACAGCTCACGCAGGGCGAGCATCCCCTGGCCGGCCGAATAGTCGATCCGCCTCCGCCTTGCGTCCCGGTACAGGCTTATGCGCTCATCCCTGCGTTCGTTGCCCGCATCGAAGAACGAGCAGGCGACGTTGTAATACATCGACACGCCGTCGACGAATATCGAGTCGGGCAGGATGATTTCCTTCGTGGACTTGCCCTCCATGTCGAACGTATGCTCCCAGAGCCGGTCGGGGACGAATGCCGTGCGGGCGAGGAATTTACAGCTCATGTACCTGGCGGGTTTGACCAAGACCTTTACCCGCCCGTCGTATACCGGCATGTTGTTCTCATCCACGGCGCTCAGTGAAATCCTCACCGTGTCGCCCCGTGCGTATTTCTGTTTGTCGGCCCTGGCCGTGAAGGTGAGCTTGCCCAGTTCGTACTCCTCATAGCGGAAACGGCCCGTGATGTCATTGGCATGCTTGTCGCCCGTCCGGAAACGGAGTGTGTAATCCTTGTCGAGGCGGAGACGGAGGCTGTCCGACAGCCTGAACTCCCATTCGTACATGCCCGGACGGTAGGGCTCCAGCGATACGAGGGTCGTGTCTATCGACGGGGAGTAATACGAAACGAGTGCCACGTCGACCTTCCCGTCGAGGGGCTTGCCTTTGCGGTTGATGTGCGCCTTGAATTTCACCGTTTCCCCGGGTTTGTACCTGGGTTTGCTGAATACCACGAACCCGTCGTACTTGTCCCGCGCGGGCAGCTTCCCCGGTGCGAAAACCCGCTTGAAGGCTGTTTTGACCTTTCCCCAGGCCGTTTTGAAGAACCCGGGACGGTAGGTGTAGTCCGGTTCGTTCGCGATGGTGATGTAATGCAGTACGCCGTCGTTGTTTACCTCGACCGTGGCCTCTTCGCCGCGGATGCGCGGGAGGTTGTAGGTGCGTGTGCCGGGATCGTATTCCATCCGTTTCGAGCCCCGCCTTACCACGGCATCGTCGATGATGTTGCCCAGCGTGTCGCAGAGTATCAGCATCACCTGCTCGTCCTTGACGAGCCTGTAATAGAAATTGTCCACGACATGATCGCCGTATACGAGTTTGTTCCCGTCCGTCCAGACCCGCAGGTAATTTCCCCGGGGGAGCTGCGGGATCTTTCCCGACGCAGTATATTTGCCGACGAACGTGTGCAGCATCCTTTCGTCGGGCGCCTTGCCTTTCACATGCAGTTCGCGGAGCTCTCGGGCATCGGGTTTATAGATGAATATTTCCGGGGAGGTGCGGCGGCTTTCGGGCAGCGGGGTCTGCGCCAGGCAGGCGGCCGTGCAGAGAAGCCCCACGAGGATTGTACTGCAATACTTCATGGCGAGGTCGGGTTTTTATCCTGCAATATAACAAAAAGATCGCTCATGGCGGCCTTTTCGGGGAGGTATCCGTGTGTCCGCCCGGATTTTACGGTATATATACCGTTTTTCCCGCCTTTTCGCGGCGGAAAAAAGCGGCCAGCCCTCGAGGAGCCATTTATCGCTCAGGGACGCGCAATACCCCCCCCCGTGTCTTCTACGGTCTCGGACTTAGGCTGCACCTTGGCGATGGTGAACGTAAACGTGGAGCCTTCGCCCAGCGTCGATTCGATGGTCAGCTCCCCGCCGTTGCGGCGTGTGAGGTCTTGTACGAGTTGCAGGCCCAGGCCCGATCCCTCTTCGTTCTTGGTGCCGTAGGTGGTGTAGTGTATTTCGGGGTTGAGCAGTTTGGGCAGGTCTTCCTCGCTGATGCCCGTGCCGAAGTCGCGCACGCTTATCACGGCATGGGTGGGGGTTTCCCGCACGCGGATGACGATCCGTCCGCCCTCGTTGCTGTACTTGATGGCGTTCGACATCAGGTTGCGCATGATCGTTTTCACCATGTCCACGTCGCACGGGACGGTGATCGGGCCGGGGATGTCGTATTCGACGGCGATGTTCTTGACCTGTGCCACGAGGTCGGACATCTTGCTGGCGAAAACCACGACCTCCGAAATGTCGACCTCCTGGAACACCGTGTTCATGCGCCCGATCTGGCTCTTCGTCCATTTGAGCAGGTTGTCCAGCAGCATGAAGGTGCTCTCGGTGATGTTGTTGCCCATCGTGATCATCTCCATGTTGTCTTCGCCGATCTGCTCCTGCGTAAGGTTTATCGAAAGCATGTTGAAAACCATCTTCAACGTGCCGATCGGCGACCGCAGGTCGTGGGCGATCACCGAGTACATCTTGTCGCGGGCGTCGACCGTGGCCTGCAATTCGTCGCGCTGCCGCATGATCGTGCGCTGTGCCGCCGCCAGATAGATGTGGTGCGATACGCGGGTGATCAGCTCCTCGTGATTGAACGGCTTGGAGACGTAGTCGCTGGCTCCCAGTTTGAACCCCTTGACGATGTCCTCGGGGTTGTGCAGCGCCGTGAGGAAAATCACCGGGATGTCCTGCAATGCGGGGTCTGCCTTCAGGTGCCTGATCACCTCGTAACCGTCCATGTCGGGCATCATGATGTCCAGCAGGATCAGGTCGGGGGACTCCTTTGCGGCCTTTTCGAGCGCCTCGTTACCTCCCGATGCCGTGACGATCTTGTATTTGGCACGGCTCAGCACGGCTTTCAGCAGCATGATGTTGGTGGCGATGTCGTCGACGGCCAGGATCGTATAGTCCTCGGGGTTTATGGAGATGTTTTTCATGAGGGGAGGTTTAGACATGCAAATATAGTATAATATTTCAGGTTCCGTTCAAAATTCGGTCAGGCCCTGCGGGCTTTCTCCCAGGCACCCTTTCCGCGGTGGGTCGCCAGGTACGACGCCCCGTGGAAAACATTGAGGTTCATGAAGAGGAAGTAGTAGGGGATGAAGAGCAGTCTGTTGCGGTGTCCGCCGCGCTCCAGCGCCCATCCTGCGAGGGCGGCCAGGTAGAATGCGCATTGCAGGGCGAGGGCCGCGGCATAGAGCGCCCGATGGCCCGACCACAGCAGCGCGACGTTGAGCGGCAGGAGTGCTGCGAGTACCACGGGGGTCAGCGTCCAGCGCAGCACGCGGTGCGATACGTACTGGAACCACAGCACTCCGTAACGGAACGGATTGAGCAGCTTGCGCAGCCGCCATACCGATTGCAGTCCGCCCGCCGCGATGCGCTTCTTGCGTTTGCCCTCTTCGCCCATGTCGGCCGAAGGGGTCTCCAGCGCATAGGCGCCCTTGCAGTAAGCGATCCTGTATCCCTGCGCCGCGATCAGCATCGAGCAGACGAAATCGTCGAGCAGCGTATCTTCTCTCAGCGTCTGCCACAGTTCGCGCCGCACGGCGAACAACTCCCCCGCAGCCCCTACCGCCGAGTAGAGACGGTCGTCCAGCTCCTTGAGTTTCGATTCGTATTTCCAGTAGATGCCTTCCGTCGCGGCGGCGCCCGTATCCCCTGTCCCGGCGATGCGCTTTTCGCCGGCCACGCACCCCACTTCGGGGTCTTCGAAACAGCGGACGATTTCCGTCACGGCTTCGGGGTTGAGCATCGTATTGGCATCGGTGAATACGACGAGCGGCGTGCGGATGATTCCCAGCGCCCGGTTCAGCGCCGCGGTCTTGCCGCCCCGGCGCGGGTCGTGCAGCACCGTCACCTCGGGGTAGGCGGCGAGCAGTTCGACGGTGCGGTCGGTCGAGCCGTCGGTGATCCACGTCACGCGGAGCTTTCCGGCCGGATAATCCAATGCCCGGCAGTTGGCCATCTTTTCCGCCACGACCTCCTGTTCGTTGTAGGCGGCGATGAGCAGCGTCACCTCGGGCGGGTCGGCAGGAAAGGCGTACCGCCGTGCCGGGTGCACGGCTTCGCGGATCTTCACCAGCAGCCACAGCAGGATGCCGTATCCGAGGTAGGTGTAGAAGACGAGGAATACCCCCGCCCAGAAGAGTATCGCTACGGTCGTCATGCTTCGAAAAGTTCGGTTAATACCTGTTTCATCTGGTTGTCCCACGAGAGGCGTCCCTCGACCGTGCCGCGGATCTGTGCGGGTGTGAGGTGCAGCCCGTCGTAGAAACGCACGAGCGCCGCGATGTCGAGGGGCGTGTCGTCGGCCGGGGCTTTCATCACGTAGCCCATGCCGTCGAAGTCGCTGTCCCGTTCCGAGTATACGAACGGGATGCCGCGTGCGGCGTACTCGCGGTTTTTGAGCGTCTTGATACCGGTGATGCCGTTGCGGTGGCGTCCGAGACTGGCGATGCCCATGTCGCACCACTCGAATTCGGCGTCGAGCGCAGCGCCCGAACGGGGGCCGATGACTTCGGCATACTCCGTCAGGGAGTATGCGTCGATCCTGCGGCGGTATTCCGCGATGAGCGTTTCCACGCCGTCGCCTGCGATGCGCAGGCGGACGATGCACTGGTGCGGGGCGGCGTAATACTCCCTGAGCCCTTCGATCACGCGGTCGAGGCCGTGCCAGAAATGGATGTTCGCCACGGCCAGCAGCCGGATGTTGTGGGGATCCCCGTGTACCCGGGTTTTGAGCGGGATGCTCCCGAAGTCGATGCCGTTGGAGATGCGGATCGTCGGGCGGCCGAATATCTCCGTATCATCGGAGAAGGTGACGATGCGGTCGACGTAACGGGCCATGCGGCAGCGGAACATGCGGTCGATGCGCAGTTTGAGTTTCCGCACCGCGGGCGACTGCGCGAATTCGGCGTCGTAAGGGTAGGTCGGGATTTCGAGCGCGATCCGCACGCCGAGTTTTTTGACCTTGCGCAGCCAGCCGATCAGCACCGGGCTGGCGTTGTGGTCGTGGCGGATGTAGAGGAACTCCACCCCTTCGTGGCGGATGTAGCGCGTGATGTCGCTCAGCGAGACCCTTTTTTCGAGCTTGGCCCGCAATCCCTTGCCGAAGGTGCGGATCGCCTGCCCGCCGACCATCCGGCGCTGCGTGCCGTCGGGCGCTATCTCGATGTGGCACAACTCGATGTCGGCGCCGTTGCGCCGCAGTGCGTCGCATTGGGCAAAAATCTTCTTGCTGATGCCGCTGTGGGCCGAAAACCCGTGGAAGACGACAAATAATCCTTTCATGTTGTTATCGTTTTTTGCGGGCCAGGAGCCGTCCTGCGAGCCCTTTTAGGTCGTATTCGCCGCTCAGGTGCACATACAGGAGCCATACGCCGAGTGCCGCCGTCCCCTTGAGGGTGAGCGACGCCACGAGCGGCATCGGCGGGAGAAGCCATCCGACTGCTGCCAGGGGCAGGCCGACGAGTGCTGTGAGCAGAAGCGGCGAGAGGAAATTCCGCCAGAACCGGCGCCATCCCGTGCGCAGCGTGAGGCAGAACAACGCGTGGTAACACTGCACGAAGTTGACGGCGAACGAGGCGCAGATGCACCAGGCCACGGCTTCGGTCGTGCCGAATGCGAAGATGCCGGTGCAGATCGCCGCGACGTTGAGCACCGCCGAGAATACGCCGCAGAAGAAGAGCATCCGCGTGGCGTTGGCGGCCTGGAAGATCGACCCCGAGGTGGACATCACGATCTGGATGCCGACCGAGAGCGCCAGTATCCGGAACACCGGGACGGACGGCTCCCACTGGTCGCCGAAGATGATGAGCACCAGCTCCTGTGCCGTGAAGAAGAGCACGGCCGAGAGCGGCAGCCCTATGAACGCCAGCAGCCGGACGACTTTCAGGTAGGAGGCGCCCAACTGCTTCAGGTCGTGCTGCATCTCCGAAAAAATGGGGTGCATGACGGGCGAAATGACATAGGCGATGTTTTGCAGCGGGAGCATCATCAGCCGGTACGACTTGTCGTAATAACCCAGTTGCGAGAGGCTCATGTAACGTCCCATGAGCAGCTTGTCGAGGTTGCGGCTGAAATAGTTTATCAACTGGAACGAGAACTGGTAGGCCGAGAACGAGAATACTTTGCCCAGCGCCTTGCGTCCCGGGCGCAGGCGCAGCGGCAGCGGGTTCTGGCGGTAGTTTATCGCCAGGAGCATCAGGCTCGAAAACACCGGGTTGATCGTCAGTGCGTAGATGCCTGCCCCGGCATAGGCCGCGGCGATGGCGGCCGTGCCCCCTGCAATTTGCACCGTGAGCGACCGCATGGCGGCGAACCGGAAGCGTTTCTCCTTCAGGATAAGTGCATTGGGGACGATGTTGGCCGCGGCGAAAAAGAGGTTCAGCGCGAGGATGCGCAGGACGTTGCGCAGCACCTGCGAATCGCCGTAGAGAGAGGCGATCCAGCCGGCTGCTGCGAAAAACAGCAGCGCCATGACTGCCCCCGACCATACCGAGAGCGAAAATATCCCGCCCAGGTCGTGCTTGTCGAGGTTTTTGTGCTGGATGACGGCCGGGCCGATGCCCAGGTCGCTGAAGATGGCGAAGAAGGCGATCACTACCGTGGCGATGTTCACCACGCCGAACTCCTCGGGGGTGAACAGGCGCGAAAGGATACCCGTCACCACGAGCGTTACGACGATGCCCGCGTATTTCGCGATCGAGGTGTAGAATACACCCGAAGCCAATTCCCGCCTGACACTCATTTCCCGTTCCCTTTCTTTAACGGTTTCTTGAACAGCAGTGTTGCCAGGGCGCGGCCGTCGATGCTGCCCGGGTAGTGGCGCAGGGCATCCCAGGCCAGTTTCCAGCGTGTCCCGGCCGGGAGCGCCCAGGCGTTGCGCATCACGGGGCGCAGTATCTGCCTCGTGAGCGTGCGTATGAGTTGCCGCTGGCCGGCGTCGCGCGTCGCGGCAAAGCGGTTCAGTTCGCGCAGTACGGTGGTATAGCCTTCGAGGTTGCGGCGCGAGAACCCGCGTCCCATGATCGAATCCCCGTGTATGCGCCGCTTGAAGAACGAACGCTCGATCCCGCCGGCGCGCGTCGCCCCGAGATAGAGCTGCGGGGTGAAGAGTTCGTCTTCGTGGAGTATCCCCGGGTAGAAGCGCAGTCCCAGCCCGCGCAGGTAGGCGGTGCGGATGAAACTCAGGCAGGCCGAAGCCCGGTAGCAGTGTAGTGCGAGCATCCTGCGCAGCAGGTCGGTGCCGTCGCAGACCTCCGTTCCGAAATATTTTGCACGCCGGTAGTCGAACCATGCGGCGTCGGAGGCTGCCGCGCCGAAGCTTTCGGCGTCGAAGAATACGAAATCGAGCCGGTCTGACTGGCAGCGTTCGTAGCAGCGTTCGAGGGCGTCGGGCTCCAGCAGGTCGTCGCTGTCCATGAAGTAGATGAATTCGCCCCGGGCACGGTCGATCCCTGCGTTGCGGGTCTGCGAAAGCCCTTTGTTGGGCTGGGTGTAGAGCTGGATGCGGTCGTCTCCGGTGGCTATGCGTTCGAGTGCGGACAGGCTGCCGTCCGTCGAACCGTCGTTGATGACGATCAGTTCGATGTCGCGCAGGGTCTGTCCCATGATCGAACGCAGGGTCTGTTCGACGTAGGCCTCCGTATTGTATACGGGGATGATGACGCTGACTTTCGGGTTATTCATCGACACGTATCCATTTTGCGCGTGCGGCGTCATAACGCTTGATTACGCGCGCCGGGTTGCCTACGGCGACGCTGTACGAGGGGATGTCCTTGGTGACGACGCTTCCGGCGCCGATCTGGCAGCGTTCGCCGATCGTGACGCCCGCTACGACCACCGAATTGGCGCCGATATGCGATTCACGTCCGATCGTCACCTCTTTGCGCACGAGTTCCTGTGCATTCGAGTCTCGTGTCCCGTCGGCATAACCGTGGTTGAACCCCGAGATGAAGACATGCTGTCCCAGTCCGGCCCGGTCGCCCAGGCGCACGGGGCCGATGACCACCGATCCGATGCCGATGCGCGCCTGGTCGCCGATCACCACGTCTCCCGCACCGTTATTGACGACCGCATAATCCTCGATCAGGGCGTCGCGTCCCACTTCGAAGCGCCGCCAGGGGAAAACGTCGAGCCGCGCGTGGCGGCGGATAAGCGCACCGCGGCCTTTTTTGTGAACAAAAGGGTTCACGAACCAGCGTACCCAAAGGCGGGGCCGGGGGTGTTTGTGCGGCGAAATCAGCCCGATGACGAATTGTTTGAGCCGGGGGTTATTTCTGATTTTTTCAATCATAAGTCAATTACAGTGTTATATAACGAACTTTTGCAATGCGGCTGTCCGGGGTTTTGAATCCGGAGCACGAAATTTCGGCAGTACGGTATTCAGTTTGTCTTCCCGAGCGATTCGTAAAGTGCCAGCAAGTGCCGGGCGGTCTTTTCCCACGAGAATTGTTTTACCCGTTCGAGGCCGTAGGCGACCTGTTCTGCGCGGAACGCAGCGTCGGTTTCGAGCCGCAGCAGCGCGTCGGCGATGGCCGTCGGGTCGGTCGGGTCGACCAGGATGGCGCCTTTACCCGCCACTTCGGGGATCGCCGAGGTAGCGGATGTTACCACGGGCGTGCCGCAGGCCATCGCTTCGAGCTGGGGAATGCCGAAACTCTCGCGCAGCGAGGTGTAGAGGAATGCCGAAGCTCTGTTGTAGATCGCCGGCAGGTCGCTGTTGGGGATATATCCCGCCAGGCGGAGCATTCCGCGCAGCCGGGGTTCGCCGATCTCGCGCAGGATCGCCTCTGCGGGTTGTTCCCCGAGGTCTGCGACCAGCAGCGGCAGCGGCTTTTCGGAGCGCCGTACGTATTCGGCATAAGCCTTCAGCGTGCCGGGCGTGTTCTTTTTGGGGTCGGTATTGCCCAGGAAAAAGAGGAATTCGGGGTCTTGCAGGTATTTGCGGACGGTTTCCGCCGTGCCTTCCATCGGGCGGAACCGGTCGTTGTAGCCGTTGTGAATAGCCATGATGCGTTCGGGGTCGAAGTTCAGTGCGGTGCGGATGCGGTCGCACTCGAATTGCGAGACGGTGACGACCATCCGGCATCTGGGCAGGATGCGCGGCACTACCAGGCGGCGGTAGATGCGCCCCAGCGACTGGTAGAGCGATTTGTTGCGCGCGGCCTGTTCCTCGAGGAAGATGATGTCGTGGAGCGTCAAGACCAGCGGGGCCTTTCCCCATACGGGTGCCGTGTTGCTCGTGCAGTGCAGCAGGTCGGGCTTCACACGGGCCACGGCGCGCGGCAGCGCCCACTGTTCCCACAGCGGGTAGCTCGGGCAGCGGAGCGTTGTGATGTGCATGTTGGGACTCTCCTTCAGGCAGCGGTCTTCGCCTTCGCCCGTGAAGATGAAGTATTCGTTCTTCGTGTCGAGCCGTTGCAGGCAGCGGATGGTTTCGAGCGCCACGAAGTCCATGCCGTGTTTGTTGGGGCGGAAGATGCGCTGCGCCTCGATCGCGATTTTCATGGTCGGTTTCCGGTATTGTTTCCGGGGGCTTCGCTTCCGGCCCCGGTATGTTCGGTGTGGATGAATTTGTTTTTGGTGCCCCGCAACCGGAAGAGGTTGGCCAGCGTCAGCAGGAACAGGACGGGCATCCGCCGGAGGGCGTGCCCCAGGCGGTCGTCGGCCTGTTCGTCGGGCAGCGCCATCGCCATGACCAGGAGCAGCAGCAGGACGGCCACCCACCATTTTATCGAACCCATGGGTGCGCATACCGTCATAACGACGGCCCACAGGGGCACCAGCCCCAACAGCAGGATGCGCGGCGGCAGGCACCATTGCAGCAGCTTGTCGCAGTAATCCGTATTCCCCGAGAGGATTGCTCCCGGAAGCTGCCTTACGGCCGATGAAAGGGCGTAGAACTGCGCCGCTATCCAGCGCCGCCGCTGGTTGTAGTAGGCACCTTCGCCCTGTACCTTTTCGTCCAGCACGCGCACGTCGTCCAGGTAGTCGATGTAGATGCCCTGCCTCAGCAGCAGCGCTTCGAGCTCCTTGTCCTCGCCCGAAGTGGTGCAACAGGCGATATTTTCGCGGAACCATTTGTAATCGAAGGCCATGCCCGAGCCGATCAGCGCCGAAGAGAATCCCAGGGCCACATGCCCGCGGCGGAAGATCGAGTTGTTGATCTCCTCGCTCGCTGCGTCGAGTACGGCGGTGTCCGTGTCGCGGTTCTTGGCCGTGCGGTGTGCCTGCACGGCCTGGATGCCGCTGTCGAGGGCGTCGTTCATGCGGGCGATGAACTCCCTGCCCGCCAGGTTGTCGGCGTCGAGTATCGCCACGGCCTCCGCGCCGTCAGGGCCGATTTTTCCTACGGCGAAGTTGAGCGCCCTGGCCTTGGAGCTGTTCTCGAAGGAGGCTTCCAGCACGCGGATCGGCATCCGGCGCAACTCGGCGAGCGTGGCCGGTTGCAGCCGGTCGGCGATGACGACCACCTCGTGCAGTTCCTGCGGATAGTCCTGTTGCAGCGCGGCCTGCGCCGTACGAACGATCACCGCGTCGCTTTTGTAGGCCGGGATCAGCGTCACGAACCTGCGTTGCCGCCGTGCCGGGGGATAGGTGTCCTTGCGTGAGCGAGTCGAGGCGGCCGCAAAGACGAAGAGGTAGAGCACCGGGAGTCCCAGCACGAAGACGAATATCCAGTCGAGGATGTCGAGCAGCAACATCATACCGTTTTGTTTTTCAGGGTGAAGAAGCCTCCGGCACCGTGCCGTATGGCCTTTGCCAGGTCGCAGCGCCCGTGTGCCAGCGCCGCGGCGATGCTTTTGGGCACGGCGATGAGGAGCTGGTAGGCGACGGAAAGCATCCGGGCGGTGCCGTGCAGGTTCCGCCATGCGAACAGCAACCGGTTGCGGGTCAGGTAGTAACTTCTCAGGGGACTTTGCTGTCCGGTCGTCGCGCTCTCCTTGTGGAATACCGTGCAACGGGGGTCGTAGGCTATTTTCCAGCCTTGTTCACGGATACGCACCGACCAGTCGAGTTCTTCGTAGTAGAGGAAATAGATGTCGGGCATCGGCCCGGCTTTTCGGGGTACTTCGCGCCGTACCATCATCGCCGCGCCGTGGGCGTAGGGTGTGTCGCGCGGCGTGTCGAACGACCCGTCGTCGGGCATCCCGAAGCCGATGAGCGCATTGCGCAGCGTGACGTGCGTCAGGGGCGTATACCCGGCGAACTGGATATGCCGCGGGGGTGCGAAAAACCGGATCTTCGGGCATACGGCGCCGATTGCGGGGTTGCCCGCCAGGGTTTCGCAGAGGTAATGCAGCGTATCGTCTTCGACCTCGGTGTCGTTGTTGAGCAGCAGCAGGTAATCGCCTGTCGCGGCTGCGAACCCCAGGTTGTTGCCTCCGGCGAACCCCAGGTTGCGGTCGCTGCGCAGTGCCTTGATCTCCGGGTAGCATTCGCGCAGCATGGCCGCCTCGTCGCGGGCGGAACCGTTGTCCACCACGATGATCTCCAGCGGCGTGGTGACGTGCCGTTGCAGCGATTCGACCATGGCGCAGGTAAGCCCGTAGCCATTGTAATTGACCGATATGACCGAAATCAGCGGTTTCATGCTATTCGTAATTTTCCCTTGCGCGGGGCGGTTGCGCGGACATCGCCCTGTCGAGTATCTCCTTGCGCGCCAGTTCGCGGTCGAAACGCGGTGCCAGAAAGATGAAACCCATGCTCATGTAGAGGATGGCGCCCGTGGGGATCTGCCCCAGGATCTCGTTGGCATAGGCCATGACCACGATGCCCGAGATTCCCGCCGTAAGCGCCGCCGTGAATCCCCTCAGCTGGGTGTTCCTCAGTTTGAAGACCACCAGGTAGGCGCCCCGCGCCAGGATGTAGAGCAGGATGCCGACGTGCAGCAGGATGCCGACGACACCTGTTTCGACCCAGACCATCACGAACCACGAGTCGGTCGGAATCTGCGACAATGCCGCATTCGGGGCGAAGGTCTTGGCCTTGCCGCCACCGTGTCCCAGTCCGGCGCCGAAAGGCTTGTCAGCCATCAGTTCGCGCAGTTTGGCCTGGTTTGCCAGGCGCACCTGGAACGAGGGGTCGTTTGTGTTGAAGGCGCTGCGGGCACGCCGGATAATGCTGTTTCCTTGTCCGATGGTGGTGAATTTCAGGAAGATGAAGGCTGCGATGATCAGGAAAACACCCGCGCCGATCATCTTGATGTTGCGCGACATCATGATGAAGGCCGAGTAGCCCACGAACGGTACGGCCAGTGCGCTGCGGGTTCCCGAGATCAGCATGCCGTAGCATGCCGCGGCCGCCACGAGCAGCAGGTAGAGCTTCATCCACGAGTTGCGGTAGTAGAGCGCCGAAATCGAGAATACGACCATCGACAGCCCCATCGAGCCGCCGAAATTGGCCGCGTCGCTGAAGAACGAGAAGTAACGCACGCCGCTGTGGATGATGTGTGTCGAACGGCCGCCCAGCACGAACAGCCAGTAGTTCTCCGCGGCGTTAAAGCCGAAGAATTTCTGCATGCAGGCTTTCCCGACGGCGATCAGTGTCAGCACCGACCATACGGCGAGCATGTATTTCAGGTATTTGTACTCGGTCATCGTGAGCTGCGTGAGCACGACGATGAAGAAGAAATAGAAGGCGATTGACCGCACCGACGAGAACCATCCCGCGACCGAGACCGACTCCGGGTTCACTATTTCAAGGATGCAGTAGGCCATCCAGATCGCCGCCACGACGGTCAGCCCCGAACTGGCGCGCTTCCATTCGATGGGGCGCATCAAGGCTTGCAGCGTTATAATCAGGATGTTGTAGAAGATCAGTGCGTCGAGGATCATCCCGAACGGCAGGTCGTGGGCGTAACGCGTGAGCGCCATGATGAAATAGTTGGCCACGAACAACCCGAGCATCGAAATGGCGGGGTTGCGCAGTGTGACCCACAGGATGCACAGTGCCGCCGGGATCACCGAGACGGCCAGTCCGGCAAGCAACCCGTATTGGGTGAACGCCAGGATGAGCACGGCCACACCGGCGGCCAGCATTGCCCCGACGATGAGCCGGGGCACGCTGACCGGGGTGGTTATGCTGCCGTAGCGTTCCATGACGTGTCGCTGTTTATTTGACGGCCGTGAACCCGAACTGGCTGATCTGATACCCCAACCTGCGGAGGCGGCTGTACGGAGGCATCAGGCCCGTGAAGGTTTGCACCACGTCGCGGCCCGCGCAGTTGAGGCAGAGTACGACGGGGGTGCGCCCCGAGAGTTTTTCTGCCTTTTCGAAAAGCAGCTGGTCGGTATCTTTCCACGTGCGGTTCGCCGGGGCGATGACGATGCTCAGCGCTGCATGGCGCAGCAACTCCTTCGGTACGGAGCTCGTGGCGAAGGGCGGGTATTCTACCAGCACTACGTCGGCCTCGGCGAGGGGAACTTCGCCCGGGATGTCGCGCACGAAATCCCCGAGTTTCTCGGCCAGCAGGTACTCCTTGCGTTCGATGTCGAAATCCTTGTTCCACGAAACGATGCGGACTTTCATGTCCGCTTCGCGGAAGAATGCCGCCAGGTGTTCGGCGATCAGGCTCTTGCCGTCCCCGCGTTCGGTACTCAGGATATTGAGCACGTTGGGCTGTTTGGCCGGGTCGAAATAGTTGACCGCCGCATTGCCGATGTAGCGGGATGCGATCTCACGGTATTGCTTGGTGAACCTCCGCTGTCCGAAATAGGCTTTGCCGGGAAAGGCCCCGATGACCCGCCCCTTGGTGATGCGCTCGGCGCGGACTTTGTCACGCAGCGTGCGGTCGAGCAGTTCGAGCAGGATGAAGAATCCCAGTACGAACAGGAGCGTGGCGAGGCCTGCCGCGGCGACCATCATCTTGCGTTTGCTCGGTTCCGCCTCCAGGGGAAGCACCGGAGCGTTGATGATCTTCAGCGTCGCCGAAGTCATCTGCAGGTTCTTCTGGCGCAGGCGGGCCGTGTTGAGCGCCGTGAGGATCGAGAGGTAGGACTGTTCCGAGAAGTTGATTTCGCGACCCTTGCGTTTGAGGGTCGAGCCCACGGGCGAGAACTGCGTATATTTCTGGTCGAGTTCCTGTTTGCGGAGCTTCATCACCGCCAGTTCGGCGCGGGATTTCTCGGCCAGCAGTACGGCGGCGAGCCACTCCGTCACGATCGTATTGGCCGAAAGTCCCTCCTTTGTATATTGTTGGTTGGCGATGTTCGTGGTGAGCTCCTGCAGGCTGCGGGTCTCCTCGCTCAGTTTCCTGCGTAACTGCCCCGTGTCGTTGCGGCTGGCGGGCATGGCCGTCCGGTCGGAAATACCTTCCGTGCCGTCGGTTTCGGGCTGGAAGGCCTCGGCGGCCGACAGGCGCGAATAGATGCTCCCGATCTTATGGAGTTTCTCGATGAACTCGGCGTTGTTGCGGAAAGTTTCCTGCAACCCTTCGAGCTGCCCTTCGATCGAGGCGCGCAGTTTCTCGGCGCTCTCGAAGTTCAGCAGGATCTCCTCGTAGCGCAATTCGTAGTCGCGCGAGAGGGCGGCGATGTGCTTGGTCTGCTCGTCGTAGTTGATGACACGGTGCTGGACATTGTAGTCGCGCAGCGAATCCTCCAGGTTGCGCAGGTTGTTTCCCACCCGCTCCAGCTCGGATTCGAAATAGGCGATGACGTTGTTCGTCTCGCCGAACCGCAGGTCGCGGTACTGCTTGACGAACTCGTCGTTGAGGATAATCAGCGTGTTGTAGACGATGGCCGGGTCGTCGTTCTCGTAGCTGATTTCCAGCATGTCGCTGTTGGCCAGCCTCTTGACCTTGATCTGGCTCAGCGCCTGGTAGCTGTAATACGGAGGGCTCCAGTGGAACATGCCGTAGACGTGGTTGTTATGGTCTATCTCTTCGTATTTGCGCAGGTTCTCGTAGGTGTTCTTTTCCGAAGTGTAGTCGACGAGCTCCATGACGTCGGGCGGGGTTTTGCTCAGCAGGTACCGCGAGGTGCGTGCCGAGAGGTACTGGTTGTCGTTGTCCGGGTCGAGGTGCGTAAGCCCCTGTGCGTAGAGGCGTAGCGAAACGTTCTTGAGCGTGGACTGCGACAGGATGATGTTGATCAGGTTGTCCATCGCATTGTTGATGACGTTCCAGTCCTGGCGCGAGCCTTCGGTGGTTGTGATATCGTATCCCGAGACGATGCCCGTGTAGATCGTCGTCGTGGACTTGTAGTTGCGCGGTTTGGTACCCATCTTTATGTAGACGAGCAGCGCGACCAGCAGCGGACAGAGTATCAGCCACCACTTGATGCGGTAGAGAAACCGCGCGGTATATGCGATGTAGTTCATAGGCTATTCGGTTTTAGTCGCTTCTTTCGATGTCCCGGGCATTGATATGGGTTTGTTGATAATCGGCGTGTGCGTGAGTATCTCGAGCCGCAGCAGGGCGTCGTTGAGGTTGCGCCGCACCTGCTCGTATTCGCGGGTCGCCGAATTTTCGAGGCTCTTCTGGCGGCTCAGCGTCTGCGCGTCGAGCTTGCCTTTGACGAAGTCCACTTCGGTCATGCGGTATTGTGCCTCGGACGTGATCTTGGCTTCGGCGGCGCTCCGCAGGATCGAGAGCTGCTCGACGGCCGTGGTGTAGGCGTCGATGATCTTCATGCGCAACTCGTCGTACCAGCGGTCGAGGTCGTACTGGGTATTCTCGATACGCTTCTTCTGCTGCTTGATCTTGTTGCGGCGGTTGAAAATCTCGTCGAGCGGGATCGAGAACGAAGCCCCGACGTTCCACCAGCTTTGCTCGCGCCCGGTCGTGGTCGTCGTCCATATCGGGATGTTGCTGTCCTGATAATTCTGGTTGTAGATGTCCGACGATCCGTAGTTGTAGTTGGCGTTGAGCTTGAAATTGCGCATCCAGTTGCGGCGCACGGTTTTCAGTTCGCGCTCCTCGATCTCGCGGTTCGACTCGTAATAGCCGACCTGCGGTGCATGGCGCGCATTCTCCATCAGTACGTGGAGCGGGGGCAGCTGCATGTCGATGTAATCTTCCGGAGTAAGCCGTTGCAGGTCGCTGTATTCGAATTCGGGTGGCGTAGGCTCGCTTTGCGCCGTTGCGGCGACAGCAGCCAGCAGCAGCCAGAGTGTGAAGACGGCCCTTTTCATATGTTGCTGGGTTTTAAACATTTTCTTTCTGTATGAATGCGGTGAACGTGCGCAGGATTATTTTCAGGTCGAACCACGGCGACATCCTGCGGGCGTATTCGATGTCGAGCTGCTTGCGCTGTTCGGGCGAGAGTTTCCCCGCCTGCCCGCGTTTTTCGACCTGCCACAGTCCCGTGAGGCCCGAGGGGCACATGAACCGTTCGATATATTCGTCGCTCGTGAGGCGTTCGGCCTCGTAGAGGGGTAACGGGCGGTTGCCCACGACCGACATGTCGCCCCGCAGGATGTTGAAGAGCTGCGGGAGTTCGTCGATGCTGTATTTACGCAGGAAACGCCCCAGGCGCGTGATGCGGGGGTCGTTCTCGATCTTCACGAACGCGTTTTCCTGTTCGGTTTCCAGCTGGTGCTGATGAGCCTCCTCGGGGATCACGAAATCGTCTGCATAGAGCATGCCGTTTTCGGTGTCCGCCAGCAGTTTGCGGATCTCTTCGTCGTCGAGCACCATCTTCGCGTCGTCTTCCGCGGCGGGTGCCGAGGCATACTGGTTCAGATCTTCCAGCTCCTTGAGCCGCCGGTCGGCGTCGGAGCGCATCGAGCGGAACTTCAGGAAATCGAAGATCCGGTAGTTGCTTCCCACGCGTTTCGACTTGTAGATGACCGGCCCCGGGCTGTCGAGTCTGACGGCCACGGCCACGGCTATGAGCAGGGGCGAGAGCAGGAGGATCGCCGAGAGCGATGCCGCGATGTCGAACGCCCGTTTCCAGAGCGGCATGCGGAACAACCGTACTTCGTTCCCGGCGCCTGCGACGGGTTTGCGGACGAACGTATAGTCGGTCATGAATTGCAGTGTGCGGAGAAAATCTGCACGCGATATGTCGCCCGGCACGGCGCTGTTCACGCCGGCTCCGAGGTACGCACGCCGCTCCTCCCCGGTCAGTTGCCCCGAGGTGATGAGGACGATGCCGGCGCCCGGGAACCAGGAACGCAGGAAGCGGATGCTGCGGATGTCCTCCTCGCCCTGCTGTTCGTAGAGGATGAAGGCGTGGTCGTCCTTGAGCGGCATGAGCTTGCCCATGGCTGCGCCGATATCCCCTGCGATACGCATCTGTCCCTCGGTCAGCTCCGTGAAACGGGCCGTGTGGTTGCCTCTGCCTTTGATGTAGATGACGGGGTACTTCAATCCAAAATCTTTTTAATCCTTATTTTGAGTTCCTGCGGGTTGAACGGTTTGACGATATAGTCTTCCGCACCCTCTTCCAGCAGGCGGATGCGTTCCGAGGTGCTGTCCTCGCTCGAAAGCATCACGACCGGGATCTGCTTGAAGAGTTCGTTGAGCTTGAGGTATGCCAGGAATTCGTCGCCGCGCATTTCGGGCATGCGGATGTCCGAAATAATCAGGTCGGGCATGTTCCCCCGCGAGAGCCACTCGATGGCCTGCGGCGGGTTCTGCATGTAAAAACATTCGTAATCCTGGTGGAGGTATGCGAAAAGGATTTTTGCGATTTGCTCCTTGTCGTCTACGATCAGTACTTTCTTGCGGTTCATGTTCGGCGGTTCGTTGTCATCGGGTTTTTCCGGAACGGGAAGCGTCGCATGCTCGTTGTCCGGTTCCGGGCGGTTGTTTATTTTAATTTACCTGGAATTCCGGAGCGGGCGTTGCAAACCGTGTCGTTTCCCGCTCCTGATCCGGATACCCCGTGCAAATATCGGTAAAAAAATTGGCATTATAAACTTTTAAGGTAATTTATATGTCAAAAACGCCCGGATTTCCCGTCCTGTTTTCGGGGTGCTGTTAATTTTTAAAGGGAAATATTTTATTATTAATCAAAAAAATGGTATTTTTGTGCAATTGTCCGGTCTTTGCCGCTGTCGGGCGATTTTGTTAAACCGATGAAGCGATGGAGTGTGACAATAGTGTAAATCCGGTCGGCAACCGTCCCCGCTTGCTGGTTGCCGAGGATAATCCGAGTAATTATAAGCTTGTCGAGGTGTTGCTGCGCCGTGATTACGACCTGTTACACGCATGGAACGGAAAAGAGGCCGTCGCCCTGTTTTCCGACAGCCGCCCCGACCTGGTGCTGATGGACATCAACATGCCTGTCATGGACGGCTATGAGGCGCTTCGGGGCGTGCGGGAGATTGCGCCCGATGTCCCCGTCATCGCACTTACGGCCTATGCGTTCGAGACCGACCGCCAACGCATGTTCCAGGCCGGCTTCAACGAATGTCTTGCCAAACCTCTGCGGGCGGATGAACTCCGTACGCGGATTACGGCGCTGCTTTCGCGATAGACAAGGAAAACTATGACCAGAAACCCCGTGATAAAATTTCGGATGCTTCTTCTCTGTTGCGCCCTGCTGCCGGCATTGCTCCGGGCGCAGGAGCCGCAGGAGAGGGAGAGCATCCTGATAATTTCTTCGTATAATCCCGATACGCGCCGCATGTCGGGCTTCATCGCCGAGTTCGAACGCAACATCCTGGCCTCGGGCGTACCGTGTGATATCTATGTCGAAACGCTCGAATGCAAGAGCATCAACGACGCACCTATCTGGATGTCGCAGACCGAGAACATGATTTCCCGGTATGAGAACAAGGGGCTTCGCGCCATCGTCCTGCTGGGGCAGGAGGCCTGGGCGTCGTTCGTCTCGCTGGGGCATATCCCCAAGGATGTGATGTGCTTCTGCTGCTATGTCAGCTCCAATGGCATCGTGCTCCCGCCGCCGGAGGACAGTCTCGGCATGTGGCTGCCCCCTTCGATCAATTACATGAACATGACGGACAGCCTGAACAATGTGGGCGGTATGCTCAACAAGTACGACGTCCGTCGCAATATCGAGCTGATCCGTTCGCTTTTCCCCGAGGCCGAGAACGTCGCCTTCATCTCGGATAACACCTACGGGGGTATTTCGCTCCAGGCACTCGTGCGCGAGGAGATGAAGAACTATCCCGACATGAACCTTGTGCTGGTGGACAGCCGCGAAGGGGACGAGGCGATGCATGATACCTATGCGTCGCTGTCGCACCGTTCCGCGGCGATACTCGGTACCTGGCGTGTGGGCCGCGACGGGGAGTACCTCATGCAGCGTTCGCTCAACGACCTGGTGCAGTTCAATCCGCGCATCCCGGTCTTCTCGATATCCCAGATCGGCATCGGCGACGTGGCCGTGGGTGGCTATGTCCCCAAATACGAGAATGCAGCCTCGGTCATCGCTTCGCAGATCAAGGAGTACTACACATCGGGCAGGATAGACGGGACGCATTTCCATCTTACGGACGGCCAGTACCTCTTCGATTCGCGTAAGCTCAAAGAGTTGAAGATTGCCGAATACGCCCTTCCCAAGGGGAGTGTGGTCGAGGATACCGTAGCGGCCAAACTCTCGAAATATTCCCATTACATCGAGTTGCTCGTGGCGGGTATCGTACTGTTGGTGCTGCTGCTGGTCTTCGTCGCGGCGCTTTTCCTGCGCACGCGGCGCCTCAAGCGCACGCTCGAAGAGCGCGAGGGACAGCTGGTGGTGGCCCGCGAGAAGGCCGAAGAGTCCGACATGCTCAAATCGGCGTTCCTGGCCAATATGAGCCATGAGATCCGCACGCCGCTCAACGCCATCGTGGGCTTCTCGTCGCTGATGCAGGGCGAGGAACTTTCGCAGGAGGAGCGTGCCGAGTACTGCGCCATCGTGGTCAACAATTCCGAGATGCTGCTCACGCTGCTGAACGACATCCTCGACATTTCGTCGCTCGAATGCGGCAAGATCAAATTCAACTACTCGTCCGAGGAGATCGTGCAGGTCTGCCAGCATGTGCTCATGACGACCGCCCATACGCGGCAGGAAGGTGTCGAGGGGCGTCTCGAATGTGCCGTGGGTTCCTATATGCTCGTAACCGATGTCCACCGCTTGTCGCAGATCCTGATCAACCTGCTCACCAACGCCGGCAAGTTCACTTCCCAGGGGAGTATCACGCTCGGCGTGGAGGTCGACGAGGCACACGGGGAAGTGCTCTTCTCGGTGACAGATACGGGCCCCGGCATTCCGCTCGGCAAACAGGAGATGGTATTCAACCGCTTCGAGAAACTCGACGGCAATAAGAAGAAAGGCACGGGCCTCGGCCTTGCCATCTGCCGCCAGATAGCCATGATTTTCGGCGGCCGCATCTGGGTCGATCCGGCCTATACCGCCGGGGCGCGTTTCGTCTTCGCACACCCGATCGACATCCATTTTCCCGAGGATGGAGAGAACCGCGAGGGGGGGGGGATTTGAACCCTCTGGAAACGCCCGGATCCTCAAGGTGACCGGGGACGGCAGCCTCATCCGGGGGCGGGAATAAGCCCTCCGGAATAGAATTTCAGCATGGTCGCAGTCTGCTTCGCAGGCACAGGCATGCGAAACATCCCGGGAGGCGGGGCGTAAGCGCTGAACCGCGTTGCCGCGATATGGCAAAAAAGACCCGTGCGGGTCTTTTTTTGTGTCCTTCTGACGGGATGTTTCCCCGGGATTATGGCTTTCCCGCCGGGACTGTGCCCGCTTCGGATAATATTCCGGGCGGATTTGCTGTAACCTTCCTGGTGCAGTTTTTCGCCTGCCCGGACTTGTTTTGTTACCTTTGCGCCGCGAAGCCGGGGCAGTTGCCTTCAATGCGTTCGGATGCGTCGGTTACGGTTCCGGCCGTCGCAAGCCCCCGGGCAGACGGACGCTTTGCCGGGGTGTTGTGGAATAATTCCACACGGATGTAGAATTATTCCACAGATTTTTGTATATATTTGATTTGGTATTTGGTAGATATTTTGCTGTCAATAAATGTTTTAATGGGCTGCCTGCAATTCTGGCGCAAGGTTTGAACCCCGTTTTGCTGCCCCCAATGATATTAGTGCTTTATGAAATTTGACAAATTGAAACCGAATTTGCAGGAGCTGAACCTGAACGGTGTGAAGAAAGCGGCCTCCCGTGTTGCCCATGTCCGGATAAGACTGAGCCGAGGCCAGTGGATCGGAGTCATTGCCGGCCTTGTGGTCGTGACGGTGTTGCTCGTCATCCTGCTCCGGCCGCGTCCCGCCGCAGTCGTCCTGCCCGTCGTGGCGGTGGAACCCGTAACGACCGAAGACGTCAATATCTATGGCGATTACGTAGGCCGCATCCGCGCCCAGCAGTTCGTCGAAATCCGCGCCCGCGTCGAGGGCTACCTCGAAAAGATGCTCTTCGCCGAGGGTACCTACATCAGGAAGGGACAAACCCTCTTCGTGATCGACCCACGGGTCTACCGTGCGCGCGTCGACAAGGCCAAGGCGCAGTTGAACAAGGCCCGGGCGCAGGCGCTGAAAGCCAAGCGCGACCTCGACCGTATCCGTCCGCTCTTCGAACAGAGTGCCGCCAGCCAGCTCGAACTCGACAATGCCACGGCGGCTTACGAGAGTGCCGTGGCCGACGTGGCCGTCGGCGAGGCCGACCTCACGCAGGCGCAGATGACCCTGGGCTATACCTCCGTGCAGTCGCCTATTTCGGGTTATATCTCCGAACGCAACGCCGACATCGGTACGCTCGTGGGGCCGAGCGGCAAATCGCTGCTCGCCACGGTCGTGAAGAGCGATACCGTGCGTGTCGATTTCAGCATGACGGCCCTCGATTACCTGCGCAGCAAGGCGCGCAACGTCAACCTCGGGCACCGCGATTCTACCCGCAAGTGGGATCCCTACATCACCGTGACCCTGGCCGACGGTTCGGAATACCCCTACCGCGGCCTGGTCGATTTCGCTGACCCGCAGGTCGATCCGCAGACGGGTACCTTCTCCGTGCGAGCCGAGATGGCCAACCCTGACCACATCCTGCTGCCGGGGCAGTTCACCAAGGTGCGGTTGCTGCTCGACGTGCGTGAGGATGCCGTCGTCGTGCCGTCGAAGGCCATCGAGATCGAGAAGGGCGGTGCCTACATCTACGTGGTGCGCCCCGACAGCATCGTCGAGAAGCGTTTTGTCGAGACGGGTCCCGAATGGGGCAACAACATCGTCGTCGAACGCGGCCTGGTGCGGGGCGAGGATATCGTCGTCGAGGGCTACCATAAACTCCAGCACGGCATGAAAGTCGAACCGGTCGCTCCGCGCCGCGATGAAGAGGCCGAAAAACAACAGTAGCCTATGAAAGCGGACTTCTTTATCGACAGGCCCGTCTTTTCGACGGTGCTGTCCATCATCATCGTGATCGTGGGTTTCATCGGCCTGGCACTGCTGCCCGTCGACCAGTACCCCCAGATCGTACCTCCCGTGGTGCGTATCTCGGCGTCGTACCCCGGTGCCGATGCGCAGACCGTGACGCAGGCTGTGGCTACGCCCATCGAGCAGGAGTTGAACGGTACTCCCGGCATGATCTACATGGAGTCGTCGAGCTCCAACTCGGGCGGTTTCTCCGCCACGGTGACCTTCGACATTTCGACGGATCCCGACCTGGCGGCCGTGGATATCCAGAACCGGCTGAAGAAGGCCGAGGCGCGCCTTCCTGCCGAAGTGGTGCAGAACGGCATCTCGGTCGAGAAGCAGGCGGCCAGCAAACTGATGACCATAACCCTGCTTTCGTCCGACCCCAAGTTCGATGAAATCTACCTTTCGAACTATGCGACGCTCAACGTGCTGGACATGTTGCGCCGTGTTCCCGGAGTGGGCAGCGTTTCGAACGTCGGCAGCCGTTATTACGCCATGCAGATATGGGTCATGCCCGACAAGCTGGCCGACCTGGGGCTGACGGTCAAGGATTTGCAGACGGCGCTCAAAGACCAGAACCGCGAGTCTGCCGCCGGCGTGCTGGGGCAGGCTCCCATGAACGGCATCGACGTGACGATCCCCATCACGGCGCAGGGGCGTCTGTCGTCGGTCAGCGAATTCGAGGACATCGTCGTGCGGGCCAACCCCGACGGGTCGATCATCCGCCTGAAAGACGTGGCGCGTATCTCGCTCGAAGCTTCGTCCTATAATACCGAGAGCGGCATCAACGGCGGGAACGCCGCCGTGCTGAATATCAACATGCTGCCCGGAGCCAATGCCATGGAGGTGGCGGCGCTGGTCAAGGCGGCCATGGAGGAGATCAGCCACAACTTCCCCGAGGGCATCAGCTACGAGATTCCGTTCGACATGACGACCTACATCTCGGAGTCGATCCACCATGTTTACCAGACATTGTTCGAAGCGTTGCTGCTGGTGATCCTCGTGGTCTTCCTCTCGTTGCAGAGCTGGCGCGCCACGATCATCCCGATCGTTGCCGTGCCCATCTCGCTGATCGGTACCTTCGGCGTGATGCTCGTTTTCGGGTTTTCGCTTAACATGCTGACGCTGTTGGGGCTCATCCTCGCCATCGGCATCGTGGTCGACGACGCCATCGTCGTCGTGGAGAATGTCGACCGCATCATGAACGAGGAGCACCTCTCGCCCTACGAGGCTACCAAAAAGGCGATGTCCAACCTGAGCGGGGCGCTGATCGCCATGTCGCTGGTATTGTGCGCCGTGTTTGTCCCGGTGAGTTTCCTTTCGGGCATTACGGGCCAGCTCTACCGCCAGTTCACCATCACCATCGCCGTGTCGGTGGTCATCTCGACCGTCGTGGCGCTGACGCTCAGCCCTGTGATGTGTGCGCTTTTCCTGCGGCCCGAAGGCGAGGGGAAGAAAAACCGCTTTTTCCGCCGCATCAACCTCACCCTGGCGACGGGCAACAAGTTCTACGGCCGCATGATTCAGGGGGCGCTGAAGCATTCGCGCCGCATGTTCGCCGCCTTCGGCATCGTGCTGATCGGCATCTGGCTGATGAACAGGCTCGTGCCGCAGAGCTTCATGCCGCAGGAAGACCAGGGCTACTTTACCGTCGAACTGGAGTTGCCCGAGGGGGCGACGATCGAACGCACCCGTGAGGTGACCGACCGCGCGATGAAGTTCCTGATGGCCGATCCCGACGTGGAATACGTGCTCAATGTCACGGGTTCCAGTCCGCGCGTGGGTACCAACCAGGCGCGCAGCCAGCTGACCGTGATCCTCAAACCGTGGGGCGACCGCGATTCCGAAGGGCTGAGTTCCGTGATGCAGCGCGTGCGCACCGAACTCTCGCGCTACCCCGAAAGCAAGGTATACCTCTCGACGCCCGCTGTGATTCCCGGTCTGGGCAACTCGGGCGGTTTCGAGATGGTGCTCGAAGCACGGGGCAATACGACCTACCAGGATTTGCAGCATGCCGTGGATACGCTGATGTATTACGCTTCGCAGCGTCCCGAATTCACGGGGCTGGCATCGTCCATGCAGGGCGACATTCCGCAGCTCTATTTCGACGTCGACCGAGACAAGGCGCAGCTGCTGGGTGTCTCGATGTCCGACATTTTCTCGACGATGAAGGCCTTTACGGGGTCGATCTACGTCAATGACTTCAATATGTTCAACCGCATCTACCGCGTTTACATCCAGGCCGAGGCTCCCTACCGTGCGCAGCGCGACAACCTGAACCTCTTTTTCGTGCGCGGAGCGGGCGGTGTGATGATCCCGATCACTTCGCTCGGGACGACGCACTATACGACGGGCGCAGGCAACATCAAGCGTTTCAACATGTTCAACTCGGCCACCATTTCCGGTGAGGCCGCGCACGGTTACAGTTCGGGGCAGGCGATGGGTGTACTGGAAGAGCTCGTCCGCAAGCACTTGCCCGCGTCGATCGGCGTCGAGTGGAGCGGCCTTTCCTACCAGGAAAAGCATGTCGGCGGGCAGACCGGCCTGGTGCTGGCGCTGGCCTTCCTGTTCGTCTTCCTGTTCCTTGCGGCGCAGTACGAGAGCTGGTCGGTGCCCGTGGCCGTCATCCTGTCGCTCCCCGTGGCCGGCATCGGCGCCTACCTGGGTATCTGGATATGCGGGCTAGAGAACAATATCTATTTCCAGATCGGACTGGTGATGCTCGTGGGATTGGTGGCCAAGAACGCCATCCTGATCGTGGAATTTGCCAAGGAAGAGGTCGAGAAGGGCCGCGATGCGGTCTCCGCGGCGCTCACGGCGGCGCACCTGCGTTTCCGCCCGATCGTCATGACCTCGCTGGCCTTCATCCTCGGTCTGCTGCCGCTGGTCTTCGCTTCGGGGCCGGGCTCGGCAAGCCGTCAGGGGATCGGTACGGGCGTCTTCTTCGGCATGTTGGTCGCCATTACGGTAGGCATTGTCTTCGTGCCCTTCTTCTTCGTGTGGATTTACCGGATTAAAGAAAAACTGAAACGATGAAACGACTTGCGATATTTCTTGTGATACTGGCTGCTGCCGCTGGGCTGGGCTCCTGCTCGGCCGTGCGTCACTGCAAGGCGCCCGAGGTCGATTTCCCGGCGGCTATCGCCGGGGGTGCTGCGGCCGATTCGCTCGCCATCGCCGACATGGAGTGGTGGCAGTTCTACGGCGATTCGACCCTGTGCAACATCATCCGTCATACGTTGGCCAACAACAAGGACATGCTTGCCGCCGCGGCGCGTGTCGAGCGGATGCGCCAGCTTTACCGCATCGGCAAGGCCGACCGCCTGCCGTCGGTGTCGGGAACGGTCTACGCCGATCACGAAACCAACGACTATGCGGGCGAGGAGCCGAGCCGCGACCCCGAATTCGGCGCCAAGGCTACCGTGAGCTGGGAGCTCGACCTGTGGGGAAACCTGCGCTGGGCCAAGCGCAAGGGCGGTGCCGAATACCTCGCATCGGTCGAGGACAGGCGTGCGATGCAGATGACGCTCGTGGCCGAGGTCGCCGCCGCCTATTTCCGGTTGATGGCGCTCGACAACGAGCTTTCCATCGTGCGGCGTACGCTCATCACGCGCAGCGAGGGTGCTTACCAGGCGCAGTTGCGTTTCGAGGGCGGCCTCACCTCTGAAACGGTCTTCCAGCAGGCGAAAGTGGAGTACGCCTCGACGGCGGCGTTGATCCCCGACCTCGAACGCAAGATCGAGGTCATGGAAAACAGCATTTCGCTGCTCATGGGCGAAAATCCCGACTGGCGGGTCGTGCGCAGCAAGATGAATACCGAGGCGGAGTTCGCCGAGTCGCTTCCCGTGGGGTTGCCGTCGGAATTGCTCCTGCGGCGTCCCGACGTGCGGGCTTCTGAGCAGCAGCTCCGTGCGGCGATGGCCGCCGCGGGCATGGCCTACGCCGACCGCTTCCCGCGCATCGTGTTCAACCTGACGGGCGGCTGGGAAAACGACGATGTGAGCGGGTTTTTCCGCTCGCCGTTCTCGTATGTCGCCGGTACGCTCGCCTCGCCGATCTTCGGGTTCGGCCGTAAACAGGCCCGGTACAAGGCCGCGCTGGCCGCCTACGACGAGGCCCGGCTGGGGTATGAACAGAAGGTGCTGACGGTTTTCAAGGAGGCTAACGATGCCGTGGTCAGCTACCGCAGCGTCCGTCAGACGGCTGCGCTGAAAGTCAACCTGCGCGACGCAGCCCGCAAATACGTAGAACTCGCTCAGTTGCAATACCGGGGCGGGAGCATCAATTATATCGATGTGCTGGATGCACAACGCCGTTATTTCGATGCCCAGATCGGGGTGAGCAATGCCGTGCGTGACGAGCACCTGGCGTTGGTCGACCTTTACAAAGCCCTGGGCGGCGGCTGGGCGGAATAATCCTGCCGGTTTCTTTGGTTTATCGGTATGCCCGGATCCTTCATCGGATCCGGGTTTTTTATTCCCGGGACGCCGTTTCGTGGCATCTTTCCCGAAAACTCTTTTTGCCATGCCTCTACGAAACGCCTTTCCCCGGGAAAGCTCTTCCCGCCGGGCCGTGATTCGGAGCCCGGGAAGCGGAATCGGAATAGTGCCGGCCTGCCGATGTCCCCTGTGCGGGTCGGATCAATCCCGGACTCTTTTCTTTCCCCACTTGGGCCGGATGTCCAGGAATATCTCGAAATTTATCCCCGGCATGGGGCGTCCCAGCACGGAAACATACTCTTCGTCGAAGAGGTTTTTGACGGCGGCTTTGACCGAAAAATCGGCCCAGCGTGCGGACAACAGCTTTTCGAGTGTCACGTCGTTCATCAGGTAGTAGGGGACGTTGCCCGTATAAGTGAAAGCGTTGCTCGTCATGGTGAACCGCTCGCTGTAATAGCACCACTTGTATAGCAGGCGCCAGCTTTTGTAGGCCAGACGCCCCGTCACCGCGGCCGAATATACGGGCACGTAGGGGAGTTGCCTGCCCAATGACCGGTCGCCCTTGCTGAACGCTTCGCCCCGGTTGACCGAGGGCGTCCACGAGAAGTTGCCGTCCAGTCCCAGCTGCCACTCCTTCGAGAGCATACGGTCGTACCCGGCTTTCAGTTCCACGCCGTAAGCGTGTACGTCCTTCATGTTGAGCGGCGTCCAGTAGTTGGTGTTGCCGCCAAGCGGCAGCCAGAGAATCCAGTCGTCGATGTAGGAATCGAACCATGTCGCCTCGCCGTGCAGCGAATATACCCCTTCCTTCCCTACGGCAAACGATATCCCGCCGTCGTACGAGAACCCCGATTCGGGTACGAGGTCGGTGTTCCCGCCCGGTTGGAAATAGAGGTCGTTGAGCGTGGGATAACGGTAGTTGCGCGATACGGAGGCTTTTGCCCGGATCGTCCCGCGTTTCGAGATCAGGTAGTCCGCATAGAACGCCGGGATGAGCGGCGTCCACTGCGCGCCGTACATCTCTTCGCGTAGCGTGACGGACAGCCCCAGCCGTTCGGTGGGCATCCATTTGGCCGTGATGCTGGTCGAAAGCTCCGTGCGCGCGTGGTTGTATCCGATGGTCTTTCGGTTCATGTCCTGCGAGATGATCCTGCGGTCGTTGTTCGTGACGAAATGCTGGTGCAGGTCGGCCTGTGCCGTGAAGAGCCATTTGCGGCCTATGTAGTACTCCCCTTCGCCCGAGACGAAGAGCGTGTGGTACCAGTTCCGGGAGGTGGTCATGTACTCCAGTTTCCCGTTGCCCACGTCGTTGGCGTAGTCGTAGGCGAACCAGCTGTAGATGTATCCGGCCTTGGCCGCGACTTTCCAGTTCCGGCGCAGGTGATCCCACGACAGCACGCTGCGCAGCGTGCGTTCGCGCTGTTCGTTGATGAATTTCTTCGGATCGCCGTAATCGGTCGTCATGCGCCCCAGCCCGCGCTTCGAGGCGATCAGCCAGGCGTTCAGGCCGAACCGGTCTCCGTTGCCCGTGTTGTAATAGGCCTCCTGCAACAGGTGGAAGTCGCGGAAAGCTCCGTCGTCGTGCTTTTCGCGGGGATAGTACGAACCGATGATGTTGTGCTCGTCGTCGTAGATGTTTTCCTTCTTGTCGTGGTTCCGGTAGGAATATTCGTTGGGGGACGACGAATATACCACGCGCGTGGAGGTCTGCCAGCGGTCGTTGCCGTAGGTGAGACGCAGGAATTCGTCCGTCGTCCAAAACGACCCGATACCCTGGGTATATTGCAGCCCGAAGCTCTGTGCGTCGGCGGGTTTGGTCGCCAGCATGACCGCACCGCCCAGGCCGCCGCCCGTGACGTTGACCGACGAGGTGCCGTGCAGCAGCTGCGCGTCGTCGACGAAATAGGAGGGGATCATCGAGAAGTCGGTCATGCCCAGCATCGGCGAGTTGATGCGCATCCCGTTCCACAATACCTGTGTGTGCGAGGGGCCCGTGCCGCGGAATGCGACCGTCGAGAGTGTTGCCCGTCCGTATTGCTTGATGAAGATCGACGAATTGAATGTCAGCACGTCGGCCATAGACAGGGCAATGTTCTCGTGCAGGACGAGTGTGTCTAGCTGTGTCTTCTGTACGCCTATTTCTTTCATGGGCTTCACGCCTGTCACCCCCACGGCGCGGATCGGCAGCACCAGCGACGGGTTGTCGTTCCACCAGCCGTCGGACGACGGCGCCTTGTCCTGGGCGGCGGCACTTCCGTAGAGTGCGAGCCCGAGCAGCGGGAAAATGAGTCTCTTCATTGCGTCGCTTGTTTGTCGGGTTATCTCTTCCAGCAGAAGGCGCCCGGGGTGACGCCTGCGTAAAATTCGTCGATCGGTTCGCCCTCGGCCGTATAGCGGTAGACGATCCCCTGCTGCTGGTAGTCGATGGCGTCGGCCACGTAGACGTCGCCGTTGTCCGGGTCGACCGTCAGCCCGTAATATTTCGTCTCCCTGTATTCGAGGAATGGGTGCACCGGAAGCTGTTCCGAAGCCACGGGCATCCGCCAGACGTCTTTGTTGATCCAGTAGAGCGTGTCGCGGGTGCCGTTGAGCTGTACCTCCGAGGGGGCATCACCCTCCCTGAAGCGGAACTGTTTTTCCATGCGGAACGTGGCGGCGTCGATGCGGTACAGCGCCGGGGCTTCATACCCGTAGGGACTGCCTTCGTAACCGCCGTCGGTGATCGTCCACAGTTTGTCGTTGGCATCCAGCACCAGCGATGTGGGCTGCACGCCGACGACCAGTTCGTCGACCACCTTGTCCGTACGGGTGTCGATTTTCAGCAGCCGGTTCTGGTACGACCAGCAATTTACGTAGACGTATTGCCCGTACTGCACCATCTGCTCGGTCGATCCCGATCCGGGCGTCATGCCGGGGCACTCGATGTAGCCCGTGATCTCATACCGCCGGGGATTGACGATGAAAATACGGTTGTCCCACAGTTGCGTTACATAGGCTTTTTCGTCCGAGACGAAATGGATATACCGCGGCGAGGTGAGGTTCGTAATGCGGCCCACCTCCTTGAATGTGCCGAGGTCGATCGCAAAGACGACGTGCGAATTGTTCACGACGATCCATCCCAGATCGTTGTGGGTGGTCATCGACTGCGCTACATCACCCAGCTTCATGGCGTTGGCGCGGTAAAAAACCTCGTTCTCGACCTTTTTCGTTGCCGGGTCGTAATAGGAGAGTGTGGCGTTGCCGTACTGGAAATTCCCCTCGTTGGTAATGAATAATCCCCGTCCCGTCGCGGCGAACTCCTCCGTGTGCCCGTAGTCCCATTTCATGCAACCGCCCAGCGCCGAGAGGCACAGGATCGCGGGCAGGATATATCGTAAAATCCGTTTCATGCGTCGAAAATTAAAGAAATGGCCTGCCCCACCTTTTCCCTGGTCGGGGCTGCGGCCGGCCGCACCGGACATCCGGCGGGGTCTTGTACTTTTCAAACTGATTTTACATCCGGGAATAAGCCTTGCTACGTGGCTCTTCATGCCGATCACGATCCATTCCCCTGGATTGTAAAATCATCGCAAGGCAGGTCTTCTGACTCGTTCCCGTCGAGACGCCTTCCCGGCCGTGCAACGGCCAGTGGCAAGAGATTGTCCGGACTTGTTGTACCATCTTCGATGGCAGGAACTTACAGCAGAGGGAACTGTTGCCTACTTTCACGGCATTCCCTTTTAATCGGTGGGGGCTTACGGGGCCCTTTGCGAACCTTTGCGCAACAAAAGTATAAAAAATTCGGGTTCGCAAGGCCTTATAACGAAAAAAGGTCGCCGTATGGCGACCTTTCCGAGCCGAAACCGGGACTTGAACCCGGGACCTCTTCATTACGAGTGAAACGCTCTACCAACTGATGTGTTATGTAATTAATTGTTTGTCAGCTTGTTGTGAAGTGGTTGTCCGGCTTTTATTGTGCTTGGGTAAGCGTTTGGGTAAGCACAACGAGCGTATATCTACCGTGCTGGGATTATTAAAAATGTGTTTAAGTATTATATTTTCAGCAAGTTGCTGTAAAGTATATTGTAATATCGGGTCATTTCATCCGATTGGCAAATTTTAGGAAAAATCGCGCATAAAACCCCTCTAAATCCTAGCCGGGGTCGTAACCCCAACCCCCGAAAGGGCGTGGGGTACTTTGGGGGATATATCGCACGGGCATACATTTTCAGCCTTTCAGAAAAATTTTCATTGCAGAATTTCGGGATTGGGAGAATCGAAATGCAACTTTTTTTGTTCGACAGATTAGTACCAGAACAATTTTAGTAACAATGCTATGAGGAGATTTAGTTACACCATTTTAATATTATTTTCTCTTGTTGTTGGGATGATATGCATAAATCATAGGTTTACAGATACTTACACTCATTTATACAGCAAGAGCATAGAATCAAAACCTATGCTCTTGTTTTTTATTTATCTCGGTAATAAATTTTCGTCCAATGTGTCTATTCTTTAGAATCTGCCTGATTATCACTTTCTAGTGGCCCCATCTTATTCCAAATTTTAACTATTCCAGAGCAGCATAATATGATAAATGCAACGCCCCACATGGCTGCCCCTAATTGATTGTTTAGAAGGGTAGAGATAATTGAAATTGCGAATACTACTATTAGCAGGGAAAGAATGATAATTCCTATAATTTGCAAGGCTTTCATATTTGTTATGTGTTTGATAATCACTGTTTTATTTGAGTTTATCTCGCCAGTACTTGACGGTATATGCATAAAATGTGATAGCAACAGAAACAGTTGCAATAGTCGATAATATCAGCCCAAATATAATTAGAGGTGGATTATCATGATGAACACCCAACCATAAAGCTGATAGGGATGGGATTAATAATAAAACATTTTGATTAACAGATGTTTCTGTCTTTTTTAAGGCTCTAATAATAGCCTTTTCAACGGTTGGATTATCCATAATGATATACAGTATTTTTCCCGCCCAACTCCGATTCGGGTGATTATAAAAAGAAAGTGTGGAGTTGTTCGTTTATCTGAGTAGAGGTTCTGGAATACCCTTGTGCAAATAAACAATACCCCACACCGGATGTTATATATCAGACTGATACATAGCCATACACGGTGATGAGTGTTATTGCCTCCCTGCACAATGAAATTTTCCAGATTTCTACTCAAGGACTAGCGAAACACTTTCACTAATTATCATGTAGTCGCCGTATATACGAACGACGACACAAAGTTATGAAATGTTCGGGACAATGCAACACTCTTGGGGTATTGTAGGTGCAAATTACGGTTAAAAGTTTCTGAAAATCAAGATTGAATTCTATGAATGATTATCCTACGTTGGGGATTACTGTTTTACTAGATTCAAGTACCCCCTCCCATAAAATAAAAGGCCCATTCGTTTCCGAACGAGCCTTTATTCCCCGGATTGTAACTTTTTTTGTTTCGCAGCTTAGCTACGGATCAAAAAAGGTTGCAGGGGTTAAGTTATCTCGAAGCCTTTGACCATTACTCCATTTGCATCTCGGAATGTTATAGCTTGAACTTCGCAAAATTCCCCTATCTGCGCTGCCGTAGCCCTTTTCTTTAGGCCGTAGGCATCGTAGATAGTTTGCAGCCGTTTTTTAATCTCGGTACTTGAGTAGCGGCCGGATTTGAAAATCCATTTTACCCGCTGACGTAGCTCAAGGTTTCTCACGATGGTTTCTTTCCCGATCAGCTTCGTTTCAAACCGATCCATCAGCTGTTTTTTCCCTTTGGTTTTTAGGAGTTCCGGGAGCAGGTCGAGTACTCCGGCTCTCTCGCAAAGCATCATCATCGACTTCATCGTCTTGTTTGTGGTGTCTGCTTCTTTCAGCTTGATCCACTCCAATACGCACCCTTTTTCTTTTACCTCCAGCCGCTTATATAATGTGACCAGTTGTTCGAGCAGTTCTTGATTGGTTTGCTCGTCACCTATCAGCTCGCTATCTTTTATTTGGGAACGCGGTGTATATTCACCAGCAAAATTCGGATGCAGCCGTTCATCCTGTTGCAGGTATCGTATAAGCTGAAATGGCCCCCGATAGAATTGGCAGGCGTAGCGATCCTCTACTTCGCCGTCGATATTCAACCAATTGATATTAAACAGGTTGTCGGCTGTGTCGTGGATGAGCAGTTTACGACGAAATACGCTTGTCCTCATTCCGTCAAGAATATTTTCGATCTGCTCACGTGTTGGGTACTCGTCTTGTTCGTAGAGGTCTTGGTGCATGGCTAGCGCAGTGCCTAGATAGATGTGCGCTCGATCTCTTACGTCCTGCATCAGCTCGTCACGACTTTTCAGCGCTTGCCGAGTGCCCATTTTTGGACGTAGAAACAGCGTTGCAGACAGCACGCCCTTTCTGCATCGGCCTAATGCCTGCAAGAGCTGGTTCACGGTTAAAATCGTGTGAGGTGCATTCTGTGCATCCACGACGAAAATAACGTGTGCGACCTCCTCGATATCGCACGCCTGAAAGTAGGCGCACGTGGCAAGCGTCGTTCCTTCGAGCCGTCCGTTGAACTCTCGATAATTGACAGCATCGGCTTTTGAATCCTTGGCGCACCATGTCGTGAAGTCCAGTCCAGCCCGTTCGAGGCCCTTTGACAGTTTGAGCGAGTTGAAGAATACGATTTTTTTCTCCTCTGCGGGTAAGGATTCGACAAACTCCGTAACGGATGCAAAGAGTTGATTCGTTGAATAGTAGACCTTCATAGGTTGTCTATATTCGTACTGCGGGACAAGACGCATTGTCTGCCACTTCTCGAAAAGCGGGTGTGATAGCGGTGATAGGGTGGCCGTAATAACTGCTTTTTGCCCGAATCGCTGAAAGTAGATATCGAGAAATTCAGGCAGACTATCCCGATAACTTGCCGCTTCTTGGAAACAGTGAATCTCGTCGATCACGCATTTGAAACGGTGGTAAATGTCCGGGCCCAATGCGTCGTCCACTTTCCAGAAGCTGTCCGGCGTGGAGATAATCACGGGGCGTAGGCCCTGTTCCTCGATTTCTTGTGTGCGTTTGGCAATCCTTTGCGAGTCGATGCCGCCATAAACAGCTACGACGTTCTCGATCCCCTCTTTGCTTACGATTCCGGCTACATTGGGCGAAATGATGATCGTATAGCCGTCGTTGATGGCGGTTGTCGTGCCGCCAATGCCCGTGATCCATTTGTTGTAGATGGTGTTCGGATTAAACACTGGAATTACGTCGGAGAACCACTGTCCCCGACCAACTGTAATCTCTGCGTCCATAATTAACGGATTTAGAGTTTCTTGCCCCTTTTTCTGCCATAGTGGCGAGATTCGATATGTGGGGCTGACTATCAGGCTGAACGCCTTATCTTCCCGCTCCTCATGAGAGCTTTTTTAATGAATTGAACAAAGGTAAGTAAAATATTTGATTTTTGCAAGTTTTTTTTGAACTTTTCTTTGCGGTCAGCCCCACTTTTTCGATTTTACAGCAAATTTCGCATCGCTTGGTCTATCTGCTCGTTCTCGAAAGAATCGAGATAAATCTGCGTTGTAGAGAGGTCAGAATGTCCCAATGATTCGGATATAAGAGCCACGCTGACCCCCGACCGCTTTAGAACCGTGGCGAATGTGTGCCGGGCTACGTAGGTTGTGAGTGGAAATTGCAATCCGATTTCTTTCCCAATCTCTTTCAATGCACTGTTTACCTTACGGAGTGACTTGACGATTCTGTTGAATTTCTGTTGTTCGGTAGTGTGAACTTGCCTGTCGAATATGGGGAAAATATAATCCTCTGGATCGTGGTCAGGCTTGCTGTATCGCTTTACTATCGCTTGTGCCTGCTCTGAAAGTTTGCAGGATAGCAATTTCTGCGTCTTGTGGCGGGAATAGCAAACCCTGCCGTTAATGATGTCCTTGTAGCGTAAACGCGCTATATCGTTGAAATTCATTCCTGCTGTAAAGTAGGAGAATAGGAACAGGTCTTTTGCCAGCCGCTTGTAATTCGACCTGTAATTATAGGGGATGTCGAGGTTTATCAGACGTTGGATGTCCTCTTTGCAAATCGCTCTTTTGCGCGTTTTAGTCCATAGACCACCTACTTGGTAGAGGGTGAACGGGTTCTGTTTCACGACGATTTTACCCTCTTTGACTGCTTTGTTGTATATGGCTTTGAAGATGGCGAAACGGGTCGCAATGCTGTTGTCCTTATTGTCCCGTTTACGCAGGTACAATTCAAATCCTTTCAGATAATCGAGGTCGATGGCTTCCAATGCCATTTTAGTCGGTTTATAGGTATTTAAGGCGATTAGAGCGGATTTGTGTTTGGCGGCTGAATTGTATTTGCCGAGAGCCTCTAAACGCTCTATTTCAGCCTTAAATCCGTCCTCAATCGTGATGCAGGCTTTGCGACCTTTGACCTCGAATAGCGTATCGAAATTCACCGGAATATCCAACGCTTCAAGACGTTTGATCTTCTTTTCGTACTTGATACGGATAGAATCAATTTTGAGTTGCAACTCCCTTGCACTAGGGTAGTCCGGGTTAATCTGCTGTGTTTGCGCATTCCATGCGTTCATAGGTAAGGTTACGCTTGTGCTGATATAGCGGCTTTTGCTTCTATGGGTAATTCTTAAATGAATCGGTGCTGTTTGATTTCGATTGAGTTTGTCTGTACGCTGGATGATTTTAATGCTGATACTCATAGTTTTACATTATGAGCAAGCGGTGTTTTATACGCTTGTTGCAGGCTGAACGTGGGTAAGTGAATGGGTAAGCGATGGGGTTGAAACACCACTTTCCCGATGCCTGTAAACGAAAAAATCAGCGACTATCTTTCGATAAACCGCTGATTTTCCGAGCCGAAACCGGGACTTGAACCCGGGACCTCTTCATTACGAGTGAAACGCTCTACCAACTGAGCTATTTCGGCTTGCCGAGAACATTAAGCTCTCTTTGGGATTGCAAATATCTGAAAAAAATATTTTTCTCGCAACAATTTTCGGAAAATTCTCGCATTTCTTGCTATATTCGCGTCGAAACTAACCGAAAACAGACCGGGTTATGATTACTTTCCTGGGGTGCGTGGGGCTCCTCGTGGCAGCATATTTCACCTACGGACGCTATCTCGAACGCCTGTGCGGCGTGGATGCTGCGCGGCCTGTGCCTTCGGCCACGTCGTTCGACGGGGTGGATTATATCCCGATGCCGATGTGGAGGACTTTTCTCATACAGCTGCTCAATATCGCGGGGCTGGGGCCGATTTTCGGTGCCGTGCTGGGGGCGGCATACGGCCCCGTGGCATTCCTGTGGATTACCTTCGGCGGTATCTTCATGGGGGCGGCGCACGACTTCATCGCCGGGATCGTCTCGCTGCGCAGCAACGGTACGAGTTTGCCCGAGACCGTCGGCACCTACCTCGGGCCGGGGATAAAACAACTTATGCGCATCTTTTCCGTGGGGCTGATGGTGCTCGTCGGCGCTGTTTTCCTGTCGCAGCCCGCTTCGCTGATCGCCAACCGCATCGAGGCCCCGGCGCTGTCGGGTATTGCCTTCGGCAGTTTCTCGTGGTTGCTGCTCATCATTCTGGGCGTTATCCTGATCTATTATATCGTGGCGACGTTGCTGCCCGTGGACAAGATCATCGGCCGTATCTATCCGGTTTTCGGCTGCGCACTGCTTTTCATGGCGCTGGGAATCCTCGCCGTATTGCTTTTCAGCGGCAAATATACGATCCCCGAGTTTACCTCCCTGGAAAATTGCATTGCCGACCCGGAGCGGTTCCCGATCCTGCCGATGCTCTTTACGACCATCGCCTGCGGCGCTATTTCGGGCTTCCATGCGACCCAGTCGCCGCTGATGGCACGCTGCCTGCGCTCCGAACGGCAGGCCCGCCCCGTGTTTTACGGCGCCATGATCTCCGAGAGCATCATCGCGCTGATATGGGCGGCCATCGCCATGGCATTCTGGAACGGTGCCTCCGGGCTGAATGCCGCGATTGCGGAGTATGGCGGGCAGGCGGCCGTGATGGTCGATGTCATCGCCCGCACTACGCTGGGCGAAGTGCTGGCCGGACTGGTGATCTTCGGGGTTGTGGCCTGCGCCATCACCTCGGGCGATACGGCGTTCCGTTCGGCACGGCTGATCGTGGCCGATTTCATGGGGCTCGAACAGCGCAGCCTGCGCAAGCGCATCTATATCAGCCTCCCGCTTTTCGCCGCGGGGCTGGTCATTATTTTCTGTCTGCCGTTCGAGGCCATGTGGAGCTATTTCGCATGGATGAACCAGACACTGGCGATGGTCACTCTGTGGATGATTACGGCCTACCTGAACAGGCAGGGGCGCAACCGCTGGGTGGGGCTCCTGCCGGCGATAGTCATGACCTACGTCTGCATGTCCTATGTCTTCATATCGCCGCTCATGTGCGCCATGCGCGACCGGACGGCGGCCTACCTGCTGGGCGGCGTGCTGACACTCGCAATATTGATAACCATGATTTTTAAAATGCGTCGTGATGCAAAAAGCATATCTTAATCCCACGCCCGATCAGACTTTCGAAGTCATTGGCGACGGGCCGTATAATTTCACCAGAGTCTTGGCACACACCCGTGAGCTGGAGGCCGCGGGGAATGTCGAAGATGCCTGCAATGAACGTTACCAGGCATTCCAGCGGCTTGCGGGGTTGCTGCCCGAAGACGAAGAGATCAACCTCGAATGGAGCCATCGCAATTCGCAGTCTGCGCTCGAACTGATCCGTGCCTCGGCCATCGACCACTTTCTGATCAACGATTTCGAGATGTCTGCGGCGCTGCTGGAGATGCTCCTGGAGCTGGATCCCGAAGACCACCTCGAGGGGAGCGAACTCTTGGCGTTCGATTACCTGGCGATGGACGAGCAGGAACTGTTCGACGAAGTGATAAACGACGTTTCGGACAAATGTGCCAGCCGCGGGATATTGCTGCTCTGGTCGGCATTCCGTCGTGAAGGGACGCTTCCCGAAGGGGAGTTGCTGCATTTCAAGACGCGGTTTGCGCCTTTTTTCCGGGAATTTACGGCCGCCGAGCACCCTGCCGACGATGCTTACCTGCGGGATATCGAGAGCGAACGTCCCTCCGTGCAGGCGCAGGCGCGCGAACTTTGGTTGCAGACCGAGAACCTGTGGGTATTGTGGCCCGGGTTTATCGCTGCGCTGCAGGCTGCGCAGTAGGCCGCAGGTGTGTCCGCTATTCTTCGCAGGCTTCGGCAGGGCGGGGTTGTTGCCGGCTGCGATCCGCATAGGCCATGCGACGTTTGAAATGTCCTTCGGTGGCGCGTTTGTAGCCCTCGGTGTGCTTTTCTTGGTGTAGGCTGGCAGGTGCCCGGTTCCCCGTGCGAGCCCGTTGCGCTTATTTCTCTTTCTTGTCGCGTACCAGCTCTTTGAAGCAGTGTCGGCAGATGGCTTCGTAGGAGTCCGTTTCGCCCAGTACGACCAGCTTTTCGTCCTGTGTGAGGCGGTGCGAGTGATGGGCGAGGTTGCCGCAGCGGACGCAGATGGCGTGCACCTTGGTGACATATTCGGCCGTGGCCATCAGCGCCGGCATCGGCCCGAAGGGTTTGCCGGTGTAGTCCATGTCCAGCCCTGCGACGATGACCCGCACGCCGCTGTCGGCCAGTTCGCGGCAGACCTCGACGATGCTGTGGTCGAAGAATTGCGCTTCGTCGATGCCCACGACGTCGACCTCCGAGGTCATCAGCAGGATGTTGCGCGGCGAGTCGACCGGCGTGGAGCGGATGGCGTTGGCGTCGTGCGAAACGACCTCCTCCTCCGAGTAGCGCACGTCGATGCGGGGTTTGAATATCTCGACTTTCTGGTTTGCGTACCTGGCGCGTTTGAGGCGGCGTATCAACTCCTCGGTCTTACCCGAGAACATCGAGCCGCAGATTACTTCGATCCAGCCCTTGCGGCTGGCATTTTCCAAAAACATAAGCTCCCAATCGTGTTTCTTAATCTTGTTTCAGTCTTGTTCCCCGCTGCGGCGCTGCCGTTTGGCTTCCCTCTTATTCGCAGTCGTCGATGCGCGTAATCCGTGCGCCGAGGGCGTTCAGACGCCCGTCGATGTCCTTGTAGCCGCGGTCGATCTGGTCGATGTTCTGGATCGTCGAAACCCCTTCGGCAGACATGGCGGCGATCAGCAGCGCCACACCCGCACGTATGTCGGGCGAGGTCATGCGCGTGGCCCGCAGGCGGATGCGGTGGTCGTGGCCGATGACCGTGGCACGGTGCGGGTCGCAGAGGATGATCTGCGCCCCCATGTCGATCAGCTTGTCGACGAAGAACAGGCGGCTTTCGAACATCTTCTGGTGGATCAGCACGGCACCTTTGGCCTGCGTCGCCACCACGAGGAAGATCGACAGCAGGTCGGGTGTAAGCCCCGGCCACGGGGCGTCGGCGATCGTCATGATCGACCCGTCGAGGAAGGTGTCGATGCTGTAATGTTCCTGCTGCGGGATATAGATGTCGTCGTCATGCTGCTCGAAACGGATGCCCATGCGGGCGAACTGCGCCGGGATGATGCCCAGGTTCTCGAACGATACGTTGCGGATCGTCAGTTCCGACTGGTTCATGGCGGCCATGCCGATGAAGCTGCCCACCTCGATCATGTCGGGCAGCAGCGTGTGCTCCGTGCCGCCGAGCGATTCGACGCCCTCGATGGTCAGCAGGTTCGAGGCGATGCCCGAGATGCGTGCGCCCATGCGGTTGAGCATCTTGCACAACTGTTGCAGGTAGGGTTCGCAAGCGGCGTTATAGATCGTCGTGAAGCCCTTGGCCATCACGGCGGCCATCACGATGTTGGCCGTACCGGTCACCGATGCTTCGTCCAGCAGCATGTAGGTTCCTTTCAACTCGCGGCCCTCGACCATGAAAAATTCGTCGGCGATGTCGAAATTGAACTTCGCACCCAGCTTCTGGAACCCGAGGAAATGGGTGTCCAGCCTCCTCCGGCCGATTTTGTCGCCGCCGGGTTTGGGTATGTAACCCACGCCGAAGCGCGCCAGCATGGGGCCGATGAGCATCACCGAGCCGCGCAGGCGCGTGCAGCGTTGCCGGTAGTCCTCCGTGCGGAGGTAGTCGAAATCTATTTCGCGGGCGCAAAAACTGTATGTATCCTCCGCGAGTTGTTCGACCTCGACGCCCATGCGCCGCAGCAGTTCGATGAGCTGCATGACGTCGAGGATCTGGGGAATGTTGTGCACCGTGACCCGTTCGGGGGTCAGCAGCGTGGCGCAGAGTATCTGCAACGCTTCGTTCTTGGCGCCCTGGGGCGTGATGCTGCCGTGGAGCCGATGGCCTCCTTCGACTTTGAAAATCGCCATAATCCGTGAAAATTAACGGCAGGAACCGTTTCCCGCCGTAAGCCGCCCCTGCCGTGCGGACATGTCCCGTGCGGACATGCGGCTTTGTCGGCGACCACTCTCTCGTTGACAAAGATAAAAAGATTTCATGCTTTTTACCCGGCTTTTTGAAATATTTTCTTGAAAAATTTTTGCGGATAACTTTTTTGTTGTACTTTTGCAATCCGTAAAAATGTCTGAAACAACAAAAATTATATAGCTATGGCAATGAAGAGAACTTACCAGCCCTCGCGCCGGAAGAGAATCAACAAGCACGGTTTCCGCAGCCGTATGGCTACGGCGAACGGCCGCAAGGTGCTGGCTGCACGTCGCGCAAAAGGTCGCAAGAAGCTGACCGTATCGGACGAGTCGACGTTCAAGTACGCTTAATTCCTGCGGGAAAATGACTAAGAGGTCGGCTTTCGTGCCGGCCTTTTTTTATTGTTCCAGATGATGCTGACGATACGACGGGCCTGTGAGGCCGATTGCGCCCTGATACGCCGCCTTGCCGACGAGGTGTTCCCTGCGACCTACCGCGGGATCATCACCCCGTCGCAGATGGAGTATATGATGGAGTGGATGTACGGGGCGGAGGTGCTTGCGCGCGAGATGTGCGGGGAGTTCGCCTGGTTCATCGCCTCGGCCGACGGCGAACCGTGCGGTTACCTTTCGGTGCAGCACGAGGCCGAAGACCTTTTCCATTTGCAGAAAATCTATGTCCTTCCCCGCTTCCAGGGAATCGGTGCCGGGGAATTCCTGTTCCGCCATGCCGTGGAATATATTCGTTCGGTGCATCCTGCGCCTTGCCGCATGGAGCTGAACGTCAACCGCAACAACCGGGCGCTGCACTTTTACGAGCGGATGGGGATGCGCAAACTGCGCGAAGGCGATTTCCCGATCGGTGACGGATATTATATGAACGACTATATCATGGGGTTGGATATAAAGTAGGGCCGGCGCGTCGCTGCTGCGGTTCGCAAGATAAAAACGGATGCCTTTGTGGGCGTCCGTTTTTTCGCTTGGAGGCCGGTCGCAGGTGATTTGGCGCGGCTCTCGGCCCTTTCCGGGCTGTCGGAGTTTTCGGTGGCCGGATGTCTACCCCCCCCCGGCTCTTGGTGCCGGGATGCGCTGTTTGGCTGCGTCGGCCCCGGAACGGTCTATTTCGCCGTGTCGGTCTTGAACAGGTCGATTTCTCCGCGTTCGACTTTGCCGTACATGTCTGCCAGCTCGGCGATGACGGGCGAGATGTATTCGAGCGTGTCGGTGACGGCCTGCTTGTCACCCTCGCCCTTGATGCGGTAGAGCATCGCCGCGTAGAGTGCGCGGAAACAGAGTTCCGTGTCGTTCATGCCGGGATTGCCCAGTACGGCGCGCAGGCGCGGCAGCTCGGGCTCCAGCTTCGCGTAGGTCTGGCGGTAATGTGCGCCGACGGGCAGCTTCATCAATTGCAGGTGCAGGTCGTGCAGATCGCCGATCAGGTGGAGCGTATGCTCCAAGTGCCCTTTCTCGTCCTTGCCTTCCTGATGCAGGAGGTTGGCGATGTCCATGTACCACAGCAGGTAGACGTGCTTCTGCTCTTCGGCGATGTCCTTGCGGGGGGCGATCAGCGTCGAGAAAATCGCCTCGGGGCTGAATTGCAGCGCCCGCAGCAGGTCTTCCAACTGCCAGAGATAAAGGATGTATTCGGCGATGTTCTCCCGCCGCTTGACCTGTGCTATATCCATGTCGTATGCGTTTTTTTGTGTAACCTGTCGTGTGCTTTCGTGCAGGAAGCGGTTATGTGTTTTTCTCTGCAAAAAAACAATCGAGTACCTTTGGGTGACAAAAGGTGGCTAAAACCATCTGCAAGCCGTTTTGGCGGAGTGTTCGCGGTTTTTCTCCGAACGGTTCCGAACGACTGCGCTTTCCGCCTGCCTGCTCCGGGCGCTCGTTGCCGCGTCTGCTCTTATCCCGCTGCAAACGGAATGCAGGGATTTATACGTAGCCGTTATTTAATCCACTTCTGCGGCCCCGTGCGGTGCTTGAGGAAATATTGCTGTGATTTGAGCAGGTTGCGCGATTGCAGCACCATGTTCTTGGTTTCGGTGAGGATCGTCAGGTACAACATGCTGGCCTTGGTATTCGAGCGGGCTTCGTTGATGCGCGAAAGCTCTGATTTGATGGCCTCGGCAATCGACTCGAACAGTTGGTCGCGCAGCGTGAGCACCATCTCGATCTCCGAGAAATCGCCGTCGCGCAGCATCTGGTTGATATGTCGGTAGATCGACTCCACGTCGTCGTTGATCGACATGAGGTCTTTGGCCTGCTCCTTCGAAAGCCCTTCGTGGTTGTTGTCGATGTGTTCGAACGCCGGGCGCGTGATGTGCATCAGCGCCTTGGTCATTTCGTTGAGGTAATCGACCACCTGCACGTAGTAGTGGGCCGTGTTGACGTCGCTGCTCTGAAGCTTTTTGAGCGTGGGCAGCAGCGTGTATTTGCGTTCGCGCGACTGGTAGAAGAGGTCGTTCGACTCTTTGACCATGTCGCGCAGCACCTTGCGGTTCTCCTTGAATACGGCGATCAGCGTACGGTCGTAGATTTTTGTCGCCGATTCCATCGTGCGGCACACCTCGTCGCGCAGGTTGACGATGATGTCTTCGGAGGACAGGGGTTTCACCCCGGCTGCGGCAGGGGCGGCGGAGGCTTTGCTTTTCTTGATGAAATTGCTGTGGATGAGCATGTAGCCGCAGAGTGCCGTGACGATGATGAAGGCGATCGTGCCACCGTAGATCAGGGCAAGCCCGACGGCGAAGGCGATCAGGAACCCGCCCAATGCCGTGATGAACCACCCGGCGATGACGGTCATGACGCCCGAGATGCGGTATACGGCGCTTTCGCGGCCCCAAGCGCGGTCTGCGAGCGACGAACCCATGGCCACCATGAAGCAGACGTAAGTGGTCGACAGGGGGAGTTTGAGCGAAGTGGCTATGGCGATCAGCATGGCCGAGGTCGTGAGGTTGACCGTGGCGCGGATCATGTCGTAGGGGGCACCGCTATGTTCGATGTCCTCGTATTCGAACCGGCGTGAGACGGCGGCCCGTACGCGCGGGGGGATGACCCGTTCGATGCCGGCGTTGATGTTGAGCGCTGCGCGGACGATCGTGCGCGACATGACCGACGAGCCGTACTGTTCGGGGCCTTCGTCTCCCTGTGCCGCTGAGAGCGACAACTCTGTCTCGGAGACGTGCATGGCCTTTTTCGAAGTCCAGAGCGTGAGTATCATGATGGCGCCCGCGGCCAGCAGGATCAGGAAATTGGCCGGGACGTTCTCGCTCAGGGCTCCCATCATCATCTGCGGATCGCCCGAATGTTTGGCGATCGAGAAGGCGTCGAACCCGGCGACGGGCACGCCGATGAAGTTCACCAGGTCATTGCCCGCAAAGGCCAGTGCCAGTGCGAACGTACCCGACAGGATCGTGATGCGCAGGATGTTGATTTTGAACCGCTGGATGAAGAACAGCAGCACGGAACATGCCACCCAGCAGATGAAAAGCGACAGCAGCAGGTGCCGGTCGACCATTTCGATGAAGGCATGGTCGGCGAGCAGCGACTTGAGCCCCTTGAAGACGGCGAAATAGATGATCGCCGTGAGCGATGCGCCGCACCACAGCGACCCGAAGCGGCGGAAGACCACCGTGTAGCGGAACGAGAAGATTGTACGCGAAACATACATGACGATCGTACCGCAGGTGAAGGCGATTACCACCGACAGCAGGATCGCCGAGACGATGCCCATGGCGCGGGAGGTGTTGATGAAATGCCCGAGCGAACCGACGCCCAGCGCGGGGTCGTTCGAGATCTTGTAGATCGACACGGCGATGGCCGAGCCCAGCAGGCAGAAGATCAGCGAGACGGTGGTCGAGGTGGGCAGTCCCCACGAGTTGTAGAGATCCAGCAGGATGATGTTGGCGAACATCACTCCCAGGTATAACATCATGACCTCGTGGAATGTGAACAGTCCGGGATTGAACATGCCGCTTCGGGCCACCTCCATCATGCCGCTCGACGTGACTACGCCGACGATAATGCCGACCGAGGCGACGGTGAGGATGACCCGCATCGAAGCGGCCTTGGAGCCGATGGCAGAGTTGAGGAAGTTGACTGCGTCGTTCGTGACGCCGACGAAAAGACCTGAAATGGCGAGGATTCCCAGAATAACTACGATTACGGTGTAGATTTCGCTCATGTTAGGGTTTAGTGCAAATTGTGAACAAATTTACGCCATTTTTTCCGATGAAACGGTTTTGGCACCGATTGTTAACATTAACTTAACATGAGGCGGCTCTGTTCGTTGCGGCCGCGCGGGATATGCCGGGATGCCGGGCGGATTGAGGCATACGCCATACCGCAGGGCGTGCGGAGCGCCGGTGGGCGGAGGCGGGGACTGCCGGTTCCCGGCGGCGAAAAAGGGCGGGCAATCGTGCCCGCCCCTGTCCGGAAGGGGGAATACCCCCCCCCTCCGTATTGCCCCACTGCCGGGGATTACTCCTCGTCGGTGTCGGTGTAAGCCTTCAGCAGCTTGTCCTGCACGTCGGCCGGAACCTGCTCGTAGGACGAGAATTTCATCGTATAGGTGGCCGAACCCGACGTCAGCGACGAGAGTGTCGTCGAGTAGCGGTACAGCTCAGCCAGCGGAACCATGGCGTTCAGACGGTCGAAGCCCTTGTCGGACTCCATTCCGGCTATCATCGCGCGACGGTTCTGCAAGTCGGACATCACGGCGCCCATGTAGTCGCTCGGGACGAGTATCTCGACATTGTAGATCGGCTCCATGATCTTGGGGCCCGCGTTGCGGAAAGCCTCCTTGAAGGCGTTGCGCGCCGCCAGTTTGAACGAAATCTCGTTCGAATCCACCGGGTGCATCTTTCCGTCGTAGACCACCACGCGGATGTCGCGGGCGTAAGAACCCGTCAGCGGGCCTTCGTCCATCTTCTCCATGATACCCTTCAGGATGGCGGGCATGAAGCGTGCGTCGATGGCGCCGCCCACGATCGCCGAGTAGAATTGCAGCTTGCCGCCCCATGCCAGGTCGTACTCCTCCTTGGTCTTGGGGTTCACGACCATGTCGCCCTTGCCGGGAACCTTGTAGTTCTTGGGTTCGGGCATGTTGTCGTAGTAGGGCTCGATGATCATGTGTACCTCGCCGAACTGTCCGGCGCCGCCCGACTGTTTCTTGTGGCGGTAATCGGCCTGCGCAACTTTGGTGATGGTTTCACGGTAGGGAATCTTCGGTGCGATATAGTCATAGGAGAGTTTGTTCTCCTTCTCGATGCGCGTGCGCAGGATGTTCAGATGATGTTCCCCCTGGCCTTGTATGATGGTCTGTTTCAACTCTTTGGAGTATTCGACCAGGATCGTCGGGTCTTCGAACTTGGCATCGTTCAAGACCTTGCCCAGTTTCTCCTCGTCGCCCTGCTCCTTGGCCTTCACGGCGGCGCGGTAGCGCGGTTCGGGGAAGACGATGGGTTCGATGCTGACCGGTGCCGAAGCAGCCGAGAGCGTGTCGTTGGTACGCGTGCCCTTGAGCTTCACCGTGCAGCCGATATCGCCGGCCGACAGCTCCGTGACCTTGATGCGGTTCTTGCCCGCAACGGCGAACAACTGCGAAATCTTCTCCTTGTTGCCCGTGCGGGTATTTACCAGCTCGGTACCTTCGGCGATCCTGCCGCGGATGACGCGGAAATAGGTGATCTCCCCGATATGCTGTTCGACCTGACTCTTGAAGACGAACGCCACGGCGGGTGCCGTCTCGTCGGCGGCGATCTCCTCGCCCTCGGTCGAGAGGAAACACGGAGCCTTCAGCGGGCCGGGTGCCACGTTGATGATGAACTCCATCAGGCGCTTGGTGCCGATGTCGCGCTTGCCGCTGGTGCAGAAAATCGGCATCAGTTCACGCTTGGCCAGGCCGATCTTCAGTCCGGCGCGGATGTCGTCCTGCGTGAGCGTACCCTTGTCGAAATAGAGCTCCATGAGCGCTTCGTCGTGTTCGGCGGCCATTTCGACCAGCTCCTTGTTCAGTTCCTGCGCCTTGTCCATCTCGTCGGCGGGAATCTCCAGCTCCTCGCGGTGGCCGTCGTTGTCCTTGAAACGGTACATCTTCATCAGCAGCACGTCGATGAAGGCGTTGAACTCAGGCCCCTGGTTGACGGGGTACTGTACGATGACGGGCTTCACGCGCGATGCGGCCCTGATCGACTCGATCGTGGCTTCGAAATTGGCTTTCTCGGCATCGAGTTGGTTCACCACGCCGATGACGGGCTTTTTCAGCAGGCGTGCATAGCGGGCCTGGATCTCGCTGCCGACTTCCCAGCCGTTCTGTGCGTTGAACAGGAATACGCCCACGTCGCCTACCTTGAATGCCGAGAAGAGGCTTCCGCAGAAGTCGTCCGAGCCCGGGCAGTCGATGATGTTCAGCTTGCGATCCATGAATTCGGTGAAGAGGATCGTGGAATAGATCGAGCGTTTGTATTCGTGCTCGATATCCGTATTGTCCGAGAGCGTGTTGTTCGCCTCGATACTACCCCTGCGGTCGATGACCTTACCCTCAAAGGCCATCGCTTCGGCAAGGGTAGTTTTTCCCGTGCCGGGCGCGCCGATGAGTACGATGTTTTTGATTTCTTTTGCTGAATAGTTTTTCATATTCCCGTATGGTTTTAAGGTTTTGCGGTGGTGCGGGGCATTGTCGGGAGTACTTCGCGGAGCCGGGTTCCCGGAACGGAAAGTCGTGCTGCGGAGCATTTTCCGATTAGCCGACTATAAATATACAAAAAAATCGGGATAACCAAACGGCGACACGAAAAAATCGCCCTCAGGAGGCGATTTTACGGTCGAAAAGCGGGAGGTCGATCCATGTGAGCTTTTTCCACACCCATTCGACGGGGCCGTGCGTATGGCGCCGCAGCCAGAGGCGGCAGAAGAGATACTGTACCAGGATGATTCCCACGCCTGCCAGCGTGCCGTAGATCACGTCCACGTGGCGGTAAAGCCCCAGCCCCCAGTTGTAGAAGAGCGCCGTCCCGAGCAGCGATTGCAGCAGGTAGTTGGTCAGGCTCATGCGCCCGAAGAAGGTCATGCCGTGCAGCGCCCGGCGGAACCCCGGCCAGCCGTACCACAGCAGGACGACCGTCGAAACGATCGCCGTGGCCGTCATCAGGTTGCGCATCGCCTCGAACGGTACGAGCCACGTGCCCGCGATGCCCACGGCCAGCAGCCCGCCCCAGATGCGTCTGTGCTGCCCTTCGTCGTAGAAAAGCCGGTAGCGGCCGGCCAGCATGCCCAATACGAACATCAGCAGCGTCTGCGTGCCGCGTCCGTGTTCCAGTCCCCAGCCGAACGAACTGAGCGGGCCGTAGAGCAGGCTCACGCGGGCGCTCTCGGCGAAGGTGCCCGTGGCGAGGGTGGGATAGAGGGTCTCCATGCCTTCGATGCCGCGGATCGAGAGCGTATGTCCGCTGAAATACTGCCAGAGTTCGAGCGGCTGGATGAAAAGCAGGGCCGCGATGACCCACACCCATCGGTTGGGGAGCTTGCCGATGGGAATCATCAGCAGCCCGAAAAGGGCGTAGTAGGTCAGTACGTCGCCGTTGTAGATCGCCGCGTTGACCAGCCCGATGCCGAACAGCAGCACCATGCGCCATGCGAAGCGCAGCGAAAAGTCGTTGCCCCGCTGTGCCTGGTTGTCGCTCTGGATGAAGAAGCTCAGCCCGAACAGCAATGCGAAGATGGCGTACATCTTGCCCGAAAGCAGGAATCCCAGCATATCGGCCACGGGCTGTTCCCAGCTGCCGAATCCGGCGCGGGGCAGGTCGAGGGCGCTCCAGTAGAGGTTGAAATGCTCGCGGGCGTGAAACAGGATGATCCCTGCCACGGCGATGCCGCGCAGTGCGTCGGCCACTTCGATACGGGTGTTGGGTCGGTTTGTCGTGCGGTACATGGGATATTGCGGGGTTTGGGGTTGCTTCGTAATAGTTCGTTGTCGCCGTAGGCTGTATGTTCCGGGTTGCCGGGGCGTTTCCTAATATATGTCGTTGCCGGGTATTTCCATTCCGGTCAGCCGGAAGAGCGGCAGGTGCAGTTCCCGGATACCGCGTCCGCACCATCGGTCGACGGGGTGGCATTGTCCGTTCAGATTTACTCCCGGGAGCCTTTGCGAGCCGTCGAAACCCATCAGGCCTTTGTCTGTCGTATCCATCTGCCTGCAGCCGGCCTTTTGCAACCGGGCCATGTACTCCAGCCATGCCTGCCTGCCGAGGGCTTTGCTCTCGTCCGCCGCGATTTTCCCGGGCTCGTAACCGCCCGCCCCGCCGGCTGTTTTCCTGCGGAGGGTGGTTTTGTTGCCGTTCTTTTCCATCCCTACGACGACGGGATTGTCGAATGTCCGCAGCCCGAGGAAGCGTACCCGGCTCCCGTTGGCGGCCTGCCGCAGGGGCGTCTTGCCCGTTGCGCGAACCGCGGCGATCAGGAGCGGAAACAATAATAAAACGGACTTCATAACGGAACGTATTGGAGGTGGCCGGCGGTTGCTCAGGGGATCACTCCCGTCAGTGCCTCGACGGCACGGCGGCCTTCGTCGCCCAGCGAGAGCGAGTACCCGTTCACGAAGAGCGCGATATGTGCGTCGATCACCTTGTCATCCAGCTCCTGTGCGTGCTGTTTTATATAGGTGCGCGAAGCTTCGGGATGGGTGAAGGCGTATTCGATGCTCGTGCGCAGCAGGCGTTCGGCCTCGTGCCGCACCTCGTCCGGCAGGCTGCGCCGGGCTGCGATCCCGCCCAGCGGCAGCGGCAGCGCCGTCCGCTGCTCCCACAACTGCCCGAGGTCGGCGACCAGTTCCAGTTCCCGTTCACGGTAGACGAAGCGGCCCTCATGGATAAGTACCCCGGCGTCGAAATCGCCCCGCTCGACGGCAGCCGCGATTCGGGAGAAGAGCAGCGGTGTACGCTCTTCGATTTTGGGGAAGAGTTTGCCCATCAGGGCATTGGCCGTGGTGTGCAGCCCCGGGACGGCCACGCGGCGTATCGGCCGCGTATCGCCTGCGCGGCGTACCAGCAACGGCCCGTTGCCGCGTCCGAGTGCCGCACCGCTGTCGAGCAGCACGTAGTGTTCCGCGATGGCGGGCAGCACGGCGCAACTTATCTTGCTGATGTCGGCACGTCCCAGCCCGGCACCGCGGTTCAGCTCCTCGATGTCGTGGTATTCGACCTCGAAGCGCAGGCTGCCCGTGTCGATGCGGCCGTTAACGAGCGCGTCGAACATGAAAGTGTCGTTCGGGCAGGGTGAGATGTGCAGTTTCAGCCTCACTGTTTCTGCGCCTCGGTGATGTTGCGGGCGTTTTTCTCGTTGTCGCTGCGGTTGCGTTTACCCCCGAAACGGCCCAGCAGCCATCCGGCGGCAAAAGTCAGCACGAGGACGATGATGTCGATAAATACGTTGGCCAGCCACCGCTGGATGGCGGGGGCGAATTGCCAGACCAGGATGAAGACGACCAGTATCAGGATTAATCCCGCCCAGAGCATCCAATTTTTATTCATTGCTTTCGAATATTTGGTTTAACTTTTCCGTCAGGTTCCCGACGGCCTCCTCCATAGCCCACTGGCCGAAGGGTTCGCCGACGTAGTTCGACACGGCGCGTATCTGGCAGCACGCGACGCCCAGCGCGTCGCATACGGCGAAAAAGGCTGCGCCTTCCATGTTCTCCACTTCCGGCAGGTACTCTTGCGGCGTATCCTCCGGGCTTCCTTCCGGCTTTTGCGGCAGGTTGCCGGCATTGTCCGGTATTCCGGGTTGCGTACCAAGCGCCGTGCGTTCCGTATCGTCCGGCGTTTCGAACCCGATGGGTGCCGCCATGTTCCCCGGCTGGTTTCGGGCATTGCCCGGCGTCTGGAGTTGGGTGCCTTCCGCTGCGTGCTCTGCTCCGCCTTCCGCCGTAAATCCGGGGTGCGACTCCGCGAACCCGGCATCCCCTGCCGCGTGCCCGGCGTCTTCCGCCGCGCTTTTCGGCCCGCCCGTTGCCGCGGCTCCGTCGCCCGAGCGGTTGACGGTGACCCCGGCTGCAAGGGGTAGTCCCAGGTCGGGGCCCGAGATTTCGTATTCGCGGGCGTAACGCTCGGGAATGCCCGCTATGCGTTCGCAGACCACTTCGACCACCTCGCCGCGCCGCAATGTCCGGTCACAGGCGCCGGCAATGCCGGCCAGTACCACCAACTGCGGCTTTTTGGCTTTCACGGCGCGCAGGGTCGCCGCTGCGATTTCGGCCATGCCCACCCCGCCGACGAATACCGGGTCGCGGGGCTCGGTGAGGATGAACGCCTTGGCCTCCTCGATGGTCGGGAAAATGAAAATCCGTTTCACGTTACCGGCCTACGACTGCTTCGAGCTCCTCGACCGTGACGGGTATCTTCTTGTCGCCCAGCATACGGCTCCCGCTCTCCGTCACAAGGATGTCGTCCTCGATGCGGATGCCGCCGAAGTCGCGGTAGCCTTCCAGGGCGTCGTAATCGACGATCCCCTTGTAAAGGCCCTCGGCCCGGCATTTGTCGATCAGCGCCGGGATGAAGTAGAGCCCCGGTTCGTCGGTCATTACCGTCCCCGGTTCGAGGCGCCACGCCGCACGGTAAATGCAGGTCGCGGACTTGGCGGCGCGTTGGGCGATCGAGGAGAAGTCGAAGCTCCGCTCGCCCATCGCCTCGCAGTCGTGCACGTCCATGCCCAGCCCGTGTCCCAGCCCGTGGGGCATGAACATCGTCATGGCACCCGCGGCCACGGCGTCGGCCGCCGATCCCTTGATCAGCCCTATTCCGGCAAGCCCTTCGGCCAGCGTCGTGTAGGCGGCGTTGTGTATCTCGGAGTACATCATGTGCGGTTTGACGATGTTGGCCACATGGTCGTGTGCCGCCAGCACGATGTTGTAGACATCCTTCTGTTTCTGCGTGAATTTCCCGCTTACGGGGTAGGTGCGGGTGTGGTCGGAGCAGTAGTTGTCGACCGTTTCGCCGCCCGCGTCGCACAGCAGCAGACGTCCCTCTTCCAGTACGCCGTCGGCGTTGAGGTTATGCAGCGTTTCGCCGTGCTGTGAGACGATCGACGGGAACGACACGCCCGAACCGTAGGATTTGGCGACGCCTTCGATGGCGCCCGCGATTTCGCGCTCGACGACGCCCGTGCGGCACATCTTCATGGCCAGCGTGTGCATCTTGTAGCCGATTTGGAACGCGCGCTCCATCTCTTCGATCTCCTCGGCGCTCTTTTTCTCGCGCATTTCGGCCACGGCGAACATCAGGTCTACCGACTTGTAGTCGTGCAGCAGTGCGGGTTTGATACCCAGCAGCGACGACAGCCAAAGCTTTGTCTCTCCGCGGTAAGGGGGCAGGAAATGGATTTTGCGCCCCAGCGAAATGGCTTTGCGGAGCCGTTTCTCGAGTTCGGAGAGGGGATATGTCGCTGCGATGCCGACCTTTGCGCCCAGCTCGCGCAACGTGGGCTGCGGGCCTGTCCAGATGATGTCCTCGACCGTGAAATCGTCGCCGTAGAGTGCCTCTTCGCCCGTGTCGGCGTCGATCAGGCCCGCCAGCGAGGGGACGTTCAGCCCGAAATAGTAAAGGAACGACGAATCCTGCCGGAAGTAGTAGGCGTTGTTCGGGTAATTATTGGGTGACAGGGGGTTGCCCGGGAACAGGACGATGCCCGATCCGATTTTGGTGCGCAGCATGTTGCGGCGCGCGGCGTAGGTTTTTGCTGAGAACATATGCGTAGTGTTTTAGATTTCCGATAATCCGTATTTCGTTTCCGGGGACGGTTTCCCGCGCCTTTCGCAGGGCTACGTATCCCTCCTTTTACAAAAATAGTAAAAATATGGCAAGCCCGTTCCCCGGCGGGTTTATTTTTTGCGGAGGGCGATGGCCCGGAGCGTACGGCTTTTGCGTAGCGGGACGTCTGCCGTCGTTCGGGGCGGACGGTGTATCCGCCGGCAAGCGGCAGAAAGGCTGGTTTTACGACCGTGCGGCAGAGGGACGGGACTGGTTTGCGGCGGTGCCGGGGCGGAAGGCTTTCGCCGCTCCGCCGCAGCCCGGCGGCTTTGCCCGGGGCGGTTGCCCTGCCGCCCTGCTGTCCGGGCGGAGTCGGGCCGTTCCGCTGCGCCCCGCTTCCTTCGTCAGAATTCGATGACGGCACCCGTTTCGCCCACCGTGACGGTGACTTCGCGCCCCATGTAGAGCGCCCCATTGGGGTCTTCGTGCCCCGCGGGCAGGCCGAAGACGACCGGGATTCCCAGCGGCCGCACGTATTGCGCAACGATGTCGTAGGGGTCGGTGATGCCGAAATGTTTTTGTCCGGCCATGTCGGAAAAATGCCCGACGAGGATGGCTTTGCATTTGGCGAGCTTTCCGCTCCGGGCGAGTTGTTGCATCATGCGGTCGAGGCGGTACATGTGTTCGCCGACCTCCTCGATGAAGAGCACCGTGGGGGCGTCGAAGTCGGGTTCCTCGGGTGTGCCGAGCGACGAGCAGACGATCGCCAGGTTGCCGCCCGTGAGGCGTCCGCGGGCCGTGCCCGGGCTGTTGAGCGGGTGAGGGTCGGTGTCGATACGCTGCCGCAGTCCCAGCAGTGCACTGCGCAGCGCTTCGTCGGAGACGATCGATTCGGGGGCCTCGTCGCGGCCGAAGCGGAACTTGCCCGGCATGGTGGCATGGAGGCTCTCAACGCCCAGCCGTCCCAGTGCCAGGTGGAGCATTGTCACGTCGCTGAACCCGACGATCCATTTTGGCTGCTCGCGCAGGCGGTCGAGGTCGATGAGCGGCAGCAGCCGTACCGAGCCGTACCCGCCCTGGAAGCTGACGATGGCTTTCACGCCGGGATCGTCGATCATCGCCTGCAGGTCGGCGGCGCGCTGGGCATCGGTGCCTGCGAAATAGGGTTGCTCGCGGTCGGCGGTATGCGGCCCGAACTTAACCTTCAGGCCCCACGATTCGAAGCGCTCGCGCACCTTCGCCGTGTCGGCCTTTTCCGACAGTTTCCGCGCCGGGGTGACGATGCCCACCGTGTCGCCGGGCCGCAGGTAGGGCGGGCGGATGAATTGCGTCCGGGCGGGTGGTTGTACGGTGTCGGGGTGCAGTGTAGGGGGTGTCTCCGCGCCGGTTGCGTGCGGGGTGCGGGGTGTTGCATGGTCGGCTTGCAAAGGGGCCGTTGCCCGTTGTGCCGTATCGGAGGGTGAAGGCGGGGTTTGTCGTGCGGACGCCGTTCCGGTGCAGGAGAGCAGGACGGCGAGGAGAAAGGGGTATTTCATGCCGGATCAATGTTGTGGTATGTCTGTTGTCTGTGCGGTGTTTGGGGCGTTTGTTTTCTTTGTTTACCGTGCGTGCCGTGCCGGGTTGCACGGGCGGTGGCGGATACCTGCCGGAGCGTCCGCCGTTCTGCCTGCCGGGGGTTATTTCTTCTGCCGAGCCAACCCTTCGGGCAGCGGTAGCCGGATGCGGGTAAGGCTGACGACGGCTCCTGTGAGTGCGAACCCGCCGGCGAGCAGGAGTGCCGTGTGGGTGCTGTCGTTGGGGACGATGTGGAACAGCAGCGCCATCAGGGCCGCGCCCGTGGTCTGGCCTATGAGACGCGCCGTGGCGAGCATGCCGCTGGCGCTTCCGCTCCTCTCGGGCGGAGCCGAGGCGATCAGGATGCTGTTGTTGGGCGACTGGAAAAGCCCGAAGCCGGCACCGCAGAGCACCAGCCGCCATACGATGTCGCCCGGTACGGGGTGTTCGGGCAGGAATGCCAGCAGGAACAGTCCCGCGGCCATGGCCGTCAGCCCCGTCCCGCCGAGCAGTCCGGCGTGGATGCGCTCGACGAGCATTCCGGCCACGGGAGCCACGACCATGATCACGGCCGGCCATGCGGTCATCAGCAGCCCTGTCGCCACTTCGTCGTAGCCGAATTCGTGTTGCAGGTAGAATGGCAGCGCTACCATAGCCAGCATTTGCCCCAGGAACGAGCAGATCGACGTGACGACCGAAACCGAAAAGATCGGGATGCGCAGCAGGTCGAACGGCAGGATCGGATAGGGCTCGCGCAGCTGGCTGCGGATGAAGAAGAACCCGATGATGAGCAGCGCTGCGATGCCCAGGGTGAGCAGGCGCGGGTCGAGCCCGTGCGAGAATCCTTCGACCGAAGCCATCAGCAGGCCGAAGGTCAGGGCATTCATCACGGCATCGCGCCAGTCGAAACGGCGTGCGCTCACCCGCACGGGATTGTCCGGCAGGAAGCGGCGGCTCAGCCACAGCGCCACCAGCCCGATGGGGATGTTCACGGCGAAGAGCCACGGCCACTGAGCGACGGAGAGGATGCCCGCAGCCAGCGTAGGCCCGGCGACCGACGACACGGCGACGACCGTGGCGTTGATTCCCATGCCGCGTCCCAGTTGCGCCTTGGGGTAGATGATGCGGATAAGCGTGGTGTTGACTGATGTGACGGCAGCGGCGCCGAACCCCTGCATCACGCGCGCCAGTACCAGTGTCGGGAGCGATGTCGAGAGGGCGCAGCCCACCGAGGCCACGGTGAAGAGCATCAGGCCGCCGATATAGACTTTGCGGTAACCCACCACGTCGCCCAATGCCGAAAACGACAGCAGCGAGACCATGATGGCCAGTTGGTAGGCGTTGACGATCCAGATCGAGTCGGCCGCCGAGATACCCAGTTCCAGTCCGATGGTGGGCAGGGCGACGTTGGCGATGGCGCTGTCGATCACCGACAGCGAGACGCCGAACGCTACGGCCAGGATGGCCCACAGGCGGCGGGGCATCGGAAGCCCGTCGTAAGGTCGAATTATGTGGGATGCAGCGTTCATTGCAGGGACAAAGATAATCTAATCGCGGCTCAATTCAAATTCGGGTCGGCCCGCAGGCTGGTTGCAGCCGGATCGGCCGGGTTGCGGGAAACGGCTCGCCGCCGGTTTCGGGGATGTTACTGACCGCACGTAGCGTGTCTGCCGCCGGATGCTGCCGCCTGCCGCCTCTCTCCGAGGTCTGCGTTTTGGCGGCACCCACGCCTCCGGCTGCTGCGGTGCGGGTTCCGGATGCCGCGGCAGTCGTCGGTGGCGGCCGTCTGCACTCCTCCCTTTTGTGTTTTTTGCCCTGTCCGTGCGGTTTCTGCCGCCCTCCCGTGCTGTAAAAAACGGAAGCCCGGGATTATCCGGGCCTCCGTCACACAACTATGAAATTTGAACTTTTTATTTTAAAAAATGAGGCTGTGTTCGTTTTAGGGATTGTCTGTATTGGGACTACCGGCGGCTGCTTTCGGGGACGATTTCGCCCTCGGGTTCGATGCCCTTGAGGTATTTGCCGAGGAATTTCTCCATCGCGCGGTAGAAATCGAAGCGGTTCTCCTCGTTGTGGAAGCCATGTCCCTCGTTGTCCTTGACCATGTAGTCGACATGCACGCCGCGTTTGCGCAGGGCGTCGACCATCTGGTTGCTCTCGTTGATGTTCACACGGGGGTCGTTGGCGCCCTGTACCACCAGCAGCGGGGTTTTGATCCGTTCGGCGTTGAGTGCCGGGGAGTTTTCGCGCAGCATTTGGGCGTCCTTTTCGGGATTGCCGACCATCTCGTACATCATGTCGAGCATCGGTTTCCAGTAGGGAGGGATGGTTTGCAGGAACGAGAAGAGGTTCGATACGCCCACGTAGTCCACGGCGCAGGCATAGAGGTCGGGATCCTTGACGATACCCTGCAACGTGGCGTAACCGCCGTAGCTGCCGCCGTAGATGGCGATCTTCGAAGGATCGGCGATGCCCTTTTCGATCAGCCAGTTCACGCCGTCCGTAATGTCGTCCTGCATGGTCTGGCCCCATTTGCCGTAGGCGATTTCGGTGAATTTGCGCCCGAAGCCGGTAGAACCGCGGAAGTTCATCTGCAATACGGCGTAGCCGCGGTTGGCCAGGAACTGCACCTCGGGGTTGAATCCCCACGAGTCGCGGGCCCACGGGCCGCCGTGGGGGTTGACCACTACGGGCAGGTTCTTGGCGTTGTGAAGCGTCTTGCCGACGGGCAGCGTGAGGTATCCCTCAATTTCGAGGCCGTCGCGCGAGGTATAGGTGACCGGGGTCATCTCGGCCATCTGTTGTTCGTCGATCCACGGTGCGAGGTCGGCCAGCTTGGTCATCGTGTCGCTTTTCACGTCGTAGAAGTAGTAGGCGCCCATCGTGCGGTCGCCGCCTGCATAGACGATGTATTTGTCCTCGGCTTTATTCGAACCGCCGATACCGATTTCATAGCCCCGCAGGTGCTTCTCCATCCGGCCGAGCATCTCTTCGGTAGCCTTGTCGAAGAAGTGGCGGGTCTTGCCCTTGTGTCCTTCGTACGACACGCCCAGCAGTTTCTTCTGCGCGTCGCTGTACCACAGGCCGCCGAGGTCGTATTTATCGTTGGTGTAGAGTTGTTCCAGCTCCTCGCAGGTCGCGGGATCCATCAGCACGAGTGCCGATTTGTCGCGCCCGAGGTTGGTGATGGCGTAAACCAGCTTGTTGTCCGGGGTGAAGGTGGCGAACGACACGCCCTCCTTGAAGTTGGTCGTCAGTACGGGGCGGAAAGGCTCGGCTTCGGTTTCGCGGTAGCGGATCTGCGTGTTCACGCCGTCGACGATGGCGTAGGCCACGCGCAGCTTGCCGTCATGGTCGGTCAGCCAGCTCTGGATGTCGCCGGGATTCTCGCACAGCATCGTCATCTCGCCCGTGTTGAGGTTCAGGCGGTAGGGGTCGAAGATCATCGGGTTGCGCTGGTTGGTGCCGATGATCATCAGCGAGTCGATCTCCTCGAGCGGGTCGATGATCTGTGTCCGCACGCCCGGGATGGCCGTATAGGCCTTCGGGTTGCTGCCGTCGATGTCCACGCCGTAGAGTTGGAAATTCTCGTCGCCGCCCGTGTCCTTCAGGTATAGGATGCGGTTGTTGTTGGCCCAGAAATACCCGGCCAGGTCGCGCTCTGTCTCCGAGGTGATGCGTACGGCATCCTTGCCGTCGACAGGTTGCACGAAGATGTTGCGGCGGCTTTCGTAAGGCGCCATATAGGAGAAATACTTGCCGTCGGGCGAGATCTGGTAACCCGTTTTTTCCGAGTTGCGGAAGAAGGTTTCCATCGGCAACTCGGGGGCTGTCTTGGGTGCGCATGCGGCCAGCATGGCTGCCGTGGCGGCGAACATAAAGAGTTTTTTCATGGGTTATTCGTTGGAATTTTCGTTTTGTTTTTTCGAGCGCAAGGCATCCCGCCAGATGCCGCAGACCGAGAGGGTCAGCAGGAGCAGGAGCGGTATGTCGCCGGTGTGCGATGCTCCGGGAAACATCAGGTGCGTGGCTACTTTGATTGCAAAGGCTGCCACGGCGATGAAAATGGCCAGGATGCGGATGACTTTTTCGATTTCCATAGTGGGTGTCTTTTTGTTTTTGACACTGCAAAGTTACTACAAAAAAGTGAAATGCGGAAAGATATAGTGATAGAATTGAGTTACAAGGGTTTTGGTTGAAGTGGCGATAATCCGTGAAGCCATTACAATCCCTGCCGAAGCCAAATCCTGACGCCGCTACGTTACTTGTTCGTAACCATGCCCGAAAATGCGACAAACGGGTACGAATAGCGAAACAAGGCTCTAAGGAATAGTGAGTTATCCATAACTCATGCGAAAAATCAGGTTACGGAAAAAGATTGCGCCGTTCCTCCCCGTTTTGCGTACCAACACCGGACTCTTCACCAACTAATTTTGAAACCCAAAAATTAAGGACAATGAAGAGTACATTTTCAGTAATCTACTACCTCAAGCGTCAGGTAGTGAAAAAGGACGGGACAGTTCCCGTCATGGGACGCATCACGGTGGACGGCAGCCAGACACAGTTCAGCTGCAAACTGACTGTCGATCCGAAACTGTGGGACACCAAAGGTGGACGTGTCACGGGCAGAAGCACGGCGGCACTCGAAACGAACCGTATGCTTGACAAGATGCGGGTACGCATCAACAGGCATTATCAGGAAATCATGGAGCGTGACAACTTCGTCACGGCGGAGAAGGTGAAGAACGCCTTTCTCGGACTGGAACACCGCTACCACACGCTGATGCAGGTGTTCCGCCAGCACAACGAGGACTACGAGAAGCAGGTGGAGGCAGGCATGAAAGCCAAAGGCACGCTGCTGAAGTACCGCACCGTTTACAAGCACATGCAAGAGTTCCTCGACATCCGCTACCATGTGAAGGACATCGCCCTAAAAGAGCTTACCCCGGCTTTCATCTCCGACTTCGAGATGTTCCTGCGCACGGACAAGCACTGCTGCACCAATACCGTGTGGCTGTACGTCTGCCCGTTACGGACGATGGTATTCATCGCCATCAACAACGAGTGGCTGACGCGCGACCCGTTCCGCGAGTATGAAATCAAGAAGGAGGAAACAACACGCAGTTTCCTGACCAAAGATGAGATCCGCCTGCTGATGGAGGGGAAACTGAAAAACGCCAAACAGGAATTGTACCGCGACCTCTACCTGTTCTGCGCCTTCACGGGGCTGTCGTTCGCGGATATGCGCAACCTTACGGAAGAGAATATCCGCACCTACTTCGACGAACACGAGTGGATAAACATCAACCGCCAGAAAACGGGCGTGGTGTCCAACATCCGCCTGCTCGACATCGCCAACCGCATAATCGGCAAATACCGGGGACTGTGCGGGGACGGCAGGATATTCCCCGTCCCGCATTATAACACGTGCCTTGCAGGTATCCGTGCCGTCGCCAAGCGTTGCGGCATCACCAAGCATATCACGTGGCATCAGAGCCGCCACACGGCAGCCACGACGGTATTCCTCTCCAACGGTGTTCCCATCGAAACGGTCAGCTCCATGCTCGGACACAAGAGCATAAAGACGACGCAGATTTACGCAAAGATAACCAAAGAGAAGCTCAATCAGGACATGGAGAACCTTGCCGCAAGATTGAACGGCGTCGAGGAATTTGCAGGTTGCACCATCTAAAAAGAAAAGCCATGAAACGTGACACAATCATCATCGAGGACAAGGCAGTCAGCGTAACCGGTAACGACGTGTGGATGACCGCCACCGAAATAGCCGGATTGTTCCATACGACCGTCCCGGCAGTGAACGCCGCCATCAGAGCCGTCCGCAAGTCGGACGTGCTGAACGACTACGAGGTGTGCCGCTACATGCAGCTTGAAAACGGGCTGCACGCGGACGTGTACGCCCTTGAAATCATCATCCCGGTCGCTTTCAGGGTGAATACCTACAACACCCACCTGTTCCGCACATGGCTGGTGGGAAAGGCACTCTCACAAGAGAAACGGCAGACATACGTGATGTTCATACAGAACGGAAAAGCCGGGTATTGCTGATTGCACATACCCCATAAGACAAGTAAACGGGTAGCACCACAAAAGGTGTCACCCGTTTACTTTTTCATGAAACCGCCTCACTCCAGCGGCTTGCGGTAGTTCGCTTCCAGTACCCCGCGCAGCCCCGTTTCCGGGTAAAGCACCTTCCCTCCCAAAAGTATGAAGGGCAACACGCGGTTGTTGCGGTATTCCTGCAAGGTGCGCCGGCTCACACGGAGCAGTTCCGACACCTCGCCGTCCGTCAGGTAACGTTCCCCGTCCAGCGGAGGACGGTAGCTTTCCAGAAATGCGGACAGCCATTTCGAGCCTTTGCGCATATCCTGCACCACAGAGGCTATCGGCTCGTCTTCCATCGTAAAAACATCGTTGTTCTCGTTCATCATAACTTCGGATTCAGTGGGTGAATAAA